>Ga0209347_1000104_pt1 | contig 241831 bp, 217 predicted proteins | sample AutmiccommuBRH23_FD_187382 | JGI IMG/M metagenome (GOLD analysis project Ga0209347, IMG submission 187382) | Deep subsurface microbial communities from Mt. Terri, Switzerland - Autotrophic microbial communities BRH/23 (SPAdes) (version 2) | ecosystem: Environmental > Aquatic > Deep subsurface... | reverse complement strand
CGCGTTGCATCGCTTCTAAGCGGGTGAGTTCTCGTTTGCTCATCGTCAGTAGTTTGTCCATTTCTTGTCCCTTCAAAGGGGACATTTTAACTTTGCAAAAAGGGGACTCTACTACTTTGCGCTAACACCATTAATCATCTCCTTGACAAGAACTGCATCCATCCCTAAAATAGACCCCATATGTCTAAGATTGTAGTTCGAGTAACGAGCAGGTTCACTTGCTCCTGTACGAGGCGGGGGCTGTAACTGCCGCCGCCCGTCAATACCCCGGCAATACTTGCCGGCGGTAAAGACCAGCTAATCCCTCACGGCTTTCTACCCCAGGCGACAGACAGCAACCCCGCACAAACAGACTGGACTCCTTGGAGTCCGTTTGTTGTTTACCGCGGGCGCGTTACATCCCAACGCTACGCCCATCCGGTGGTCAGCCGTGATTTATTAATTTATCTTTTCATGTTGAATAAGGAGTTATGGAATGCGAATCGCAAATACAGTTACAGATCTAATTGGCAATACCCCTTTGGTACGCTTGAACCGCCTCACCGACAGCGCAGTTGCCGAGGTAGCTGCCAAACTTGAGTTCTTCAACCCTGCTCACAGTGTAAAGGACCGCATTGGTTTCTCGATGATCGAAGCTGCTGAACAAGCTGGCCTGATCAAACCAGACACCATTATCGTTGAACCGACCAGCGGCAATACCGGTATTGCCCTGGCATTTGTTTGCGCGGCACGCGGTTATAAACTCACCCTGACCATGCCGGAAAGCATGAGCAAAGAACGCCGCATGCTCTTGCGTGCTTACGGCGCAGAGCTGATCCTGACCCCGGCCAGTGAAGGTATGGGGGGCGCCATTCGTAAAGCTGAAGAGCTGGCTGCCTCCGACTCGCGCTACTTTATCCCCCAGCAATTTGAGAACCCGGCCAACCCCGAGATCCACCGCCGTACTACGGCTGAGGAGATCTGGCGTGATACCGATGGTAAGGTGGATATCCTGGTGGCAGGCGTGGGCACTGGCGGTACGATCACGGGGGTCAGCGAGGTCATTAAAGCTCGCAAACCATCCTTTCAAGTGATTGCCGTAGAGCCAGATGCCTCCGCAGTCCTCTCTGGAAGTCCCAAAGGCCCACACCCTATTCAGGGCATCGGGGCCGGGTTCGTACCGGGCGTGCTCAATACGAATAGCTATGATGAAGTCATCCGGGTGAAGAATGACGATGCTTTTGAGACTGCCCGTCGGATGGCCAAGGAAGAAGGGTTACTGGTGGGTATCTCTTCCGGCGCGGCCACCTGGGCTGCCATCCAGGTTGCCCGGCGTCCAGAAAATACCGGCAAATTGATTGTGGTCATCATCCCGTCTTTTGGCGAGCGCTATCTGAGTACCCCCTTGTTTGCCGATCTGGCAGATGAATAAGCAGCCGGCTGGCTAAAAACCAGCCGTTTGGAGTGTGAATAATGTTTAATACTATTCAAGAAGATATCCGTTCAGTCTTTGAGCGCGATCCTGCCGCGCGCAGCACACTGGAAGTGCTCTTTTGCTACCCCGGGCTGCATGCAGTGTGGGGGCACCGTATCTCCCACTGGCTCTGGAAGCATAATCTGCGCTTACTGGCACGCTGGGTATCCCAGATCATGCGCTCGCTTACCGGCATCGAAATCCATCCCGGCGCGACCATCGGGCAGCGCCTGTTTATCGATCACGGGATGGGCGTTGTAATCGGCGAGACAGCCGAGGTCGGCAATTGCGTCACCCTGTATCATGGGGTAACCCTGGGCGGGACCAGCCTGAACAAAGGTAAGCGCCATCCCACCCTGGAAGATGATGTGGTGGTCGGTGCTGGTGCAAAGGTTCTGGGTGCGATCACTATTGGAGCCAACAGCCGTGTGGGCGCCAATGCCGTGGTAGTCAAAGAGGTCCCCCCCAACTCGGTCGTGGTCGGTGTACCCGGACAGGTGGTCCTGCGCAGTGAGCCACTCCCCGGCATGGCGCCCGACCTGAATCACGGGCAGCTTCCCGATACGATTGGCGAGACGCTCAATGCCCTGATCTCCCATGTGAGGAAACTGGAAGAGCGCCTGAACGGGCACGCAACCCAGGTGCCCGCATTACACCTGTCTGATCATGGCGTCTGGCACGGCGAAGACTTTTCCATTTAGAGGATTCTTTCCAGCCAGGGTCTCAGCGCGTTGAAGTCACAAAAGTGCGTTTATCTGCATGGCAGATCAACTGGATGGCGTTCCGTCCCGACATGGCGCTCAGCGGCAGGCTGCCGCCTGGCTCCACCCACTGCCCGGCAATCCCCGCCCCAATAATGATGATGCTTTCTACCATGAATTGGTGCTCCTGAGCTACCTGGCTCAAATCAAGATTAAACCACGACGCGCTGTTCGTACGCCCATAGAGCCGAGCCAATAATTCCCGAATTGATCCCTAAGCCTGCGGGGACAATTTCTACCTGTTCCTCCGGCATCACAAAGACACGCTGCTGGACCGTGCGCCGGATCGGTCCAAGCAACAGCTCACCTGCGGCGATAACCCCACCAGCAAGCACCACCCGGTGCGGCGTGACCATCACCATCACATTGGCAATCCCCACACCCAGGGCATAGCCTGCTTGCTCGTAGATATCGACGGCAATCGGATCGCCTTCTTGAGCAGCCTGGCTGATGATCTTCGGAGTGATTTTATTCATATCGTAATTGACCAGTTCAGCGATGCGAGTTTTCTGACCCTGAGCAACCGCTTTCATCCCCATGGCCGCGATTGCGGGGCCTGAAGCATAGGTTTCCACACAACCGTGGTTGCCGCAGCCGCACTGCGGGCCGTTAAAATCAATCGTCTGGTGACCCAGCTCGCCAGCCGTCCCGCCTATCCCTAAATGCAGACGCCCATTGATCACCAGGCCGCCGCCAACGCCGGTGCCCAGGGTGAAACAAGCCATCGTATCCACGCCCTGCCCGGCGCCGAATTTCCACTCACCAAAAGTGATCGAGCGCGCGTCATTGATCAATTTTACAGGCAGACCGGTTTGCTCGCTCACCAGCGTGCTCAGCGGTACATCCGTCCAATGACCCACCAGGTTTGGCAGAAAGAGAACCACGCCATGCTCAATATCCAGCACACCTGGCACACCAATCCCGATTCCCCCAATCTCCGACTCGGGTAAACCACTTTGCTCAATAACACCAAGGATCAGCCCGGACATACGCTGGATGACCGCCATATGCCCTTCCCTGGCCAGGGTTGGGATCATCGTGGCATGCTCAACCGCTCCGGTCTCCACATCCACCACAGCCGCCCGCACATTCGTCCCCCCTAAATCGCATCCAATATATTTCTTCATGCCTGCCTCACAATGTTTCCAGCCAGAATCCATTTCTATGATGAGATCACCTGGATTCTGGCCGCTTTCATAGCGCTTGACAAACTCGCAGCTATTATACAAGCCATCGCCTATCATGCGTAGACCCAGAGCATCTCCTGCACGAGCCTGTTGCGCCAATCTTCACAAGCCATTCAGGAGTCCTTCATAAATAATTCACAATTTCCTGCTATCATCACAATCAAATGTGAGCCACCTGCAGGTTGCACAACTAAAACAACACATACTTTGAGGTTAATAATGTCTGGTGTAAACTCAGTCTCCAATCTAACTCGCCGCAACTGGTTGATTGACTCAGGTTTGTTTTTGAGCGCTCTGATCGCCATACTGAGCGGGGTTTATTTTCTTTATATCCCTTCTGGCGGTTACCAGGGAGGGCGCAATCCCCTGGCCCAGGTGCAAATTATCTTCGAGCGCCACACCTGGGAGGATCTGCATACCTGGGGTGGGATCGTGCTGGTCGCCGTCGCATCGATCCACCTGATCTTGCATTGGTCGTGGTTCACGGCCATGACACGCCGCACCATAAAAGAGTTACGCGGTCAATGCGGCTGTATGAACGCCCGAGGGCGCTGGAATTTATGGATTAACGTCCTGGTCGCGGTCAGTTTCATCCTGGTTGCGATCAGTGGCCTGTATTTCTTTTTCTTCCCGGGCAATAAAAATTTCCCCGGCAGCACATTCTTCTTAAGCTGGAACACCTGGGATTTGATCCACACCTGGGCAGGCATTGTGCTCACCAGCGCTGCGCTTCTGCACTTTGCCATTCATTGGAAATGGGTCACCAAAGTCTCCAGCAAGATGTGGCAGGTGGCGACCCAACCGGTCCGGCCATCTGAGCCGGCCTCTCAGAGCAGTACCCATCAATCTCAATCGTAAACGCAGTGGACAAGCTCACCGAACAGAAAGGACGTATTCGACATGCGTAAATATATCCTCGGAGCACTCGTCCTCGGATTTGTGGCCATCCTGGTTGTTGGCGGGGTGAACCGCACCCTGGCTAAGACTGGCACACCCTTGATCGGGACTTCAGCGAATAGAGCTGCATCATGGCGCGAGGCAGGATACACCGGGCAACCCGATCCAAAAACGACCGGCAATGAAACCCCGTTACCGGCATCAATTCCTGCAATCGATGCCAGCATCCTGGAGGGATTCATCAGCCAGATCACCTCAAACGGTATTGAGTTCACTCCTACTTCAGGGGAGACGCTGGATATCGCCGGGCGCGGCTGGCGCTATGCCCAGGATGCGGGCTTCCAGGTCCAGAAAGGCGACAGAATTCGCCTGAGCGCATTCACTGACGCCAAAGGCAGGCTGGAAATCCTGAGCATCGAAAACCTGGATAACCAGATGCAGGTTACCATGCGAGGCGTGGATGGCCGGCCTATGTGGGGCGGCGGAGGCAGCGGAGTTGGCCAACCCTGAATCGCTTCAGCCCCTGGTTCAACAAGCGGCTGGTATGTACTGCGCGCCAGCCGCTCGTTAGTTTAAATGAGTTAGTGTTCTGTCTGGTGAAGCTCGTAGCAGGCTTATGCTTCGCCGGTTTCCTTGGTTCCTTTTGGTAACGTCTGGCGCAGCTGGACCGGATCCCTTTTTGTGCGCACTCTCAGGTTCAGCATTTCCACGAAGATCGAGAAACCCATGGCGAAGTAAATATATCCCTTGGGGATATGAACTTCAAAGGCTTCGACCACTAACGAGAAACCGATCAATAACAAGAAGCTCAGCGCCAGCATTTTCACTGTGGGGTGTTGGTTGACAAAAGCGCTGATCCCATCGGAAGCCCACATCATGACTCCCACCGCAGTGATCACCGCTGCGATCATGACCCACAAATGGCTCGCCATGCCAACCGCAGTGATCACCGAATCGAGCGAAAATACGATATCCAATGTCGCAATCTGGATGATCACACTATTAAATGAAGGGGCTGCTTTGACCGTTCGATGTTCTTCCTCCCCCTCCAGCTTGTTATGAATTTCATGGGTGGCCTTGTATATCAGGAATAGACCCCCGGCCAGCATGATCAGATCTCGTCCGGATATCTCCATCTCAAGAATAGAAAATATGGGTGCAGTAAGCCTGATCACCCAGCTTATGGTCAGAAGTAGCAGGATGCGGGTGATCATCGCCGCAGCCAGACCTACCTGGCGGGCTTTATGGGCCAGCGGTTCGGGTAAACGACCAGCCAGGATGGAGATAAAGACAATATTGTCAATCCCCAGGACAATTTCCAGGATCACCAGTGTGATCAGGGAGATCCAGGTTTGAGGGTCGGAAAATGATTCCAGCATAATCACTCCTTAATGGAATTGATCTACCCAGGATCGGCGCGTGGTCTGGTGTCTGCTTCCCAATTCCTGGCTACCCAATTGCATTGACTTTTTTTATAATAGGACTTCTGCCATGAACTGTTTAATTTCTATTTATTATACGGCGTGCAGGTCGTGAATTTCAATATTTTACACCTACTACAAATCTTTGTTGTATCACTTTTCGTATCACTCAATGTGAAGCAAATTGATACCTAAAAAGAGGTTTTTTATCGTTTAATTAAGCTGCCACTTCCGAATCACTGTAAGGAAAGGACGGTTTCAAGATGAGTCAACCCATGAGCCTGGAAGAGAAAATTCAGCGCGGGCAGGCAGATGCCGGACGCTATTTTCGCCATATGACGGAGTTTGTTGGATTCACCCCTGCGGATGGTCGCGCCATCCGTCAGGCAGCCATCATCATTGAAAAACACATCCCCACTATTGTGGCTGAATTTTACGCCAACCTGCTGCGCTACCCACCAACTCGCCAACATTTTCTCAGGCCAGATGGCAGTCTGGACGAGGATTACCTGCAGAAACGCATGCTGCATCTGACCAACTTCTGGAGGCGTACCGCCTCGGGCGAATATGATGATGAGTATGCCCGCTATGTCGATTATGTCGGGCGCGCCCATACCTCGCATGGCGCCGATCCCAATATTTACATCGCCGAGCGCTATGTGATCGGTCAAGTAGGGTTCATGCAGCATGCCATCACGCGTGCCCTGAGCCAGGAACTGCATGAATATGACCCCGACCTGGAAAACCGCGCCATCCGCGCCTGGAATATGCTCATGATGGTTATCCTGGAAATGCTGGCGCGCGCCTATGAAACCGAGCACGCCGCTGAAGGCACAGAACAGTCCTTGAAAGTCGATTGGGAAACCATGCGCCAATACGCAGTGGATATGTATGAGCTTGGTTTAGGGATCAACCGTCCGAGCCGGGTAGAAGAAATCCTGGTGGGTAAAGAGAGTGAAATCCCGGATGGAGAACGCAAGCTGATCGAAGCCCATGGGTTGTCGATTGGCGTTTTCCATCACAAAGGCCAGTGGTACGCCGTGCGCAACCACTGTCTGCATCGCGGCGGGCCGGTAGCCACCGGCTGCCTGGAAGACGATACCCTGGTTTGCCCGTGGCACGGCTATCGCTACAACTTTCTTGATGGCCAATTGCTGGTGGACTCCAGCGTGCGCCTGGACATGTACCCGGTTGAGCTGCGCGATGGGGATATCTATTTGTTGGTCCCGGTCAGCAGCCCGGAAGCCGAAACTCTACAAGCCTTTCCAGAACAGGCAGAGCCAGCTCCGCAGCCTGCGGCATCAGGCGCCTCTCTACAAGATAACGAATTCTTGATTGCCGACTTACCTGCCGGCGCCATGCTGCAGGTGATCGTCGAAGGGGAAGATGTGGCAGTGTTCAACGTCGATGGGCAGTTTTATGCCACGCAGAGTAACTGCACCCACATGGGCGGACCGTTACACGAAGGTATGTTGGAAGGCCAACACATCACCTGCCCCTGGCATGGAGCCTGTTTTGATGTAACCAACGGGGAAGTCAAACGCGGCCCAGCCACACAGAACCTGGTAACCTATCAGGTTCGTGTGGAAGGGAACAAAGCACAGGTAATTTCGTGAACTTAACTTCCGGTTGTGATCGCGCCTGCACGTTCGTAATTCACGACAATGACGCCATTCGGGGTGACGTTGCTTTCCGTCACCTTGAATGCCGCCGGGATTGTTCCATCGGCAAACAAACGCTTTCCAACGCCTAACGTTAGCGGATAGATCATCAGCCAGAACGTATCGACCAGATCGTGCTTGACAAGCGTTTGAATGAGATGACCACTTCCCCAAACATGCAAATCCGGCCCTGGCTGCTGCTTGATTTTGGCGACCTTTTCTGCAATATCTCCGTTTAAAAACACGGACGGCTGCCATTCGTGAGATGTTAAGGTATTCGAGGCGACGTACTTGGTCGCCGCGTTGACGCCAGGCCATGCATCCGCATGTTGCGGCCAGTACGGCGCCCAAATTTCAAAGGTTTTGCGCCCTAACAACAGGTCGAACGGCATGTTCATCTGTCTTCTCAGGACCGTTCCAAGAACCGCGTCGGAATATGGTGCTATCCACCCGCCATACGCGAAGCCACCGCTGGTGTCTTCGTCAGGCCCGCCTGGGGCCTGTATGACACCATCCAGGGAGATATGTTCAAGCACAACAACTTTTCTCATAACTGAGTTCCTCTAAGCTTACGAGCCACGCAAAATCTTCTCCATTTTCCTGCCCTTGGCCAACTCATCCACCAACTTATCCAGATACCTGACCTGCTGCGTCAAAGGATTCTCGATTTCCTCTACACGAACCCCACAGATTACTCCGCTGATGAGGTGTGAATTGGGATTTAGCGAAGCCTGTTGGAAGAATGTTTCAAAAGTCGCATTTTCCTTGATTAGTTCCTGAAGCCTGTCATAATCGAAGTTTGTTAACCACTCAATGACCTGATGCAGTTCTTCTTTGGTTCTGCCTTTCTTCTCCACCTTCTCGAGATACATCGGATAGACAGAAGCGAAGGTCAATTTTGCGATACGTTGATTGTGTGTATTGGAATTTTTCATCTATACCTCCTTGGCTTATATCGCATCGCCACCGCCCCCGAGCCGAACTCCAGCCGGCTGACGAGCTTCAAGTCAATAGGCTTCGATAGCCCCGCGAACAATCCCGAGTTTCGCTTGCTACCAGGCACGCATTAGCCGAGCTGCTCGGCAAGCGCGATGATGATGCCCTCAGGGCCGCGAATATAACAGAGCCGGTACAAGTCCTCGTATTGGGTGATTTCGCCTATGAGCTCAGCACCGTGTGCGCGCAAGCGTGCGACGACGTCCTCGATGTCGTCGACGGCGAACATGATGCGACGGATACCCAGCGTGTTCACTGGCGCGTTCCTCGGCTCAACTCTGACCGCCGCCGGTGCGTGGAACTTGTCCAGCTCAATCCGACCGTGGCCGTCCGGGGTCCGCATCATCGCGATCTCGGATCGAACGTTCTCGAGCCCAACGATACGATCCACCCATGGTCCCTCCATCGTCGTCTCGCCCTCCAACTCCATACCAAGCTCGACAAAAAACGCCTTGGCAGCCTCGAGGTCATCGACCACAATGAGAACGTTGTCCATCCGTTGAAGCGTCATATCCCTTCCTCCTGCCCTTGACTGGAAACGTGCGGCACTCACCTGGGGTATAACTATTAATATACGGACTACCGCAATACCTTATCATCGCGGTTGATTCACCTGGTCTGCGGTAGATATCCAGCATACTCGCTGTGATATTGGAACCTGCTCCGCGCGTAAAAATGTCCTGGACTCCTTAATTTTACACCGAACTGCTTGCGCAGCTGGATATTCTACTTACCACTACGGCCCTGGCGTTTGCGCCCACCACCATCAATTACAACGATGACAGGTAAGTACGAGTCATATAAAAGAGAGCAACCGGGTTCGCGGTTGCTCTCATCTTCCTATCCTCAGCGGGGAGGGAGGGATTCGAACCCTCGGCCGGGTTTAACCCCCGGCACTCACTTAGCAGGCGAGCCCATTAAGCCACTCTGGCACCTCCCCAGGCGCAAGCGATTGTACCATAACAATCCGGCACACACAACCGCCGCTCACGAGGCTTCCGGGGTCACACTGTGTGTCAGACTGTGGTACTTTCGCTTAGCTGCAGCGGAGGGAGAGGGATTCGAACCCACGTTGGATTGCTCCAAACCTGTTTTCAAGACAGGCGCCTTAAACCACTCGGCCATCCCTCCTGGCGCAGAAATTCTACCACAACCAGTCCGCTCCTGCCAACGCCTGCCAGGCGTGCTTTGTGCTATACTTCCCCTAATCCTGCTCCGAAAGGAATAGCATTCCCGCCCATATGTCTCACCTGGCTCGCTCCACCTTAATTGTCGCCATATTTTTCGGCCTGGAGAAAGGCCTGGGATTCTTGCGCCAGGTCGCCATTGCCCGCCAGTTTGGCCTATCCCCCGAATTAGATTCCTTCAATGCCGCCAACAATGTTCCTGACCTGATTTTCGCCCTGATCTCCGGTGGGGCGCTGGCAATCGCTTTAATCCCGGTGCTCTCCCAGACCATGCAAGAGCAGAACCGCTCAGCAGCCTGGGAAGTATTCTCCCGCATCGCCAATCTGGTCTTCCTGGTGACGGCCGGGCTGTCCATCCTGGTGGCCTTGTTTGCCGAGCCACTGGTCGGCTGGCGGCTGGGAATTGCCCCCGGCTTTACCACGCCGCAGCAAGAGCTGGTCGCAGACCTGATGCGCCTGAATCTGTTTGCCACGCTGCTGCTCTCGATTGGCGGGCTGGTGATCGCCGGCTTACAGGCCAACCAGCACTTCCTGCTGCCTGCCCTGGCGCCCAGTATGTACGATCTGGGCACGTTGCTGGGGGTGTTTATCCTGGCGCCCGAGCAGGGCTACCAGATTGGCCCGCTGACCCTGCCCGCCTTCGGAATGGGTATCCACGGCCTGGTGTATGGCACCATCCTGGGCGCTGCCTTGTTCCTGCTCATCCAGATTCCCGGGATGGTGCGCTTTGGCTATCGCTGGAAACCTGTCCTGAGTCTGGCTCATCCCAGAGTACAGCAGATCCTGCGTCTGCTGGGGCCGCGCGTGGTGCATATGTTTTTCATCCAGGTGATCTTCCTGGGCCAGGACAATATCGCCTCACGCCTGAACGCCGGCTCCATCTCTGCCCTGGTGTATGGCTGGCTGTTCATGCAGGTCCCCGAGACCCTGATCGGCACCGCCATCGGCACCGCCCTGCTGCCCACCCTGTCCGAGCAAATTGCCCGCCACGAGCTGGATAGGTATCAAATCACACTCAATCATATCTTGCGCCTGATCCTGGCCCTCACCATCCCCAGTGCAGTCCTGATCAGCCTGATCCTGCCGCCGGTGGTCGCCATCCTGGGTTTCGATGCGGACGGCAGCAGCCTGGTCGTGTGGACAGCGCGCGCCTTTATGCTGGGGTTGATGGGCCATTCGCTCCTGGAAGTGGCGGCGCGCGGCTTTTACGCCCGCCAGAATGCACGCACCCCCATGCTCAGCGCAATCCTGAATGCCGTCGTATTCCTGAGCCTGGCAGCCTTGCTGGCGCCGCGCCTGGGCGCGCCAGGCATCGCCCTGGCGAACTCGATCGCCTTTACCGGGCAGGCCTTTTTGCTGCTCTTCCTGCTGCGCAGGCAGTTCCCAGGCTTGCTGCAGGTGGGCAGCACACTGCTGCGAGTGATCATCATCACCAGCGTGGCAGGGCTGCTGGTTTATGGGCTGCTGCAGCTCAGCCTGCCCGCCTTACCCCTGGCAGTCCTGGCGCTGCTGGCTGGCGGTATCGTTGTCATCCCCTTCATCTGGCCTGAGATCAAACTACTCATCAAACTATGACAGCCTATAACTTTGACCACACTCCTGAACGACGCGGCACCCACAGTGTTAAATGGGGTCGCTATGCCCCAGACGTGTTACCCCTCTGGGTAGCAGACATGGATTTCCCCGCTCCGCAGCCGGTGCTGGATGCACTTCACAAACAAGTGGACCACGGCGTATTTGGTTATCCCAACGCCATGGGCGGGGAAGACCTGCCCGAGCTGCGCGGCCTGCTGGTTGAGCGCATGCAGCGTTTATACAACTGGCAAATCCAGGCGCAGGATATCGTTTTCCTACCCGGCGTGGTAACCGCTTTCCATATGGCAAGCTATGCTTATGTCGCCCCAGGCAGCGCCCTTCTGGTGCAGCCGCCGGTTTACCCGCCCATCTGGCATGCCGCAAAGACCACCCGCGTCGTGCAGCAGGAAGCCCCCCTCCATCAGCTCCCCGATGGAAGCTATGCCGTAGATTGGGAGCGCTTCGAGACCGCCATCACCCCTGAGACAAAGATGTTCCTGCTGTGCAACCCGCACAACCCGGTCGGGCGCGTCTTCACCCGTCCAGAGCTGGAAAAATTCGCCGAGGTCTGCCTGTGCAAGCAGGTCCTGATCTGCTCCGACGAAATCCACTGTGACCTGCTCTTTTCCGGACAACAGCATATCCCGATCGCCTCCCTCGACCCGCAATTCGCCAACCGCACCGTCACCCTGATGGCGCCCAGCAAAACCTTCAACATCGCCGGATTACAATTTTCATTTGCCATCATCCCCAATTCGGAATTACGCAAACAATTCCAGCGCGCCCATATGGGCCTGGGAGGCTGGATCAATACGCTGGGGCTGGTAGCTGCCGAGGCTGCTTACGCTCAGGGGCAGGAGTGGTTGGAGCAGGTCCTGGTTTACCTGGAAGGCAACCGAGATTACCTGGCCCAATATATCGAGGAGTGCCTGCCCGGCATCCACATGGCAAAACCAGAAGGCACCTATTTAGGCTGGTTGGATTGCCGTGCGGCGGGCCTGCCGACCGACCCGTGTCAATTTTTCCTGGAGCAAGCCCGTGTGGCGCTCAATGATGGACGCACCTTCGGGCCGGGCGGAGAGGGTTTTGTACGCCTTAATTTCGCCTGCTCCCGCTCCACCCTGGTGCAAGCTCTGGATCAAATGGAACAGGCTTTAGCCAGGTGTATAAACCGCACATTATCCTAGAAAGCAGGTGGGAAATCTGATGCGCTCCTATCCCTTAATCCCAACCCTGATCACGCTGCTGACCTTTCTGACCATCAATCTGTTACCAGCCCCATCTGAGCCTGCACCTGCGCTTCCGGACTGGCAGAGCCGGGTCGATCGCTGGGTACTGGATACGGCTGCCAGCGGCGAAACCGAATTCCTGGTCTTCATGCAGGAGCAGGCTGATCTGAGCGGCGCGGCGAGCCTGAAAACGCAGGCTGCCAAAGGCCAGTATGTGTTCCAGCAGCTGACTCAGACCGCACAGCGCACTCAGGCGCCCCTGCTCCGCAGGCTGGAGGCTGCTGGCGTCCAGCACCGCTCATACTGGATCACCAATCTGGTCTGGGTGCGCGGGGACGCGGCCCTGGTGCAGGAGCTTGCCCAACGCCCAGATATAGCCCATATTTACGCCAACCCCCAGGTGCAAATTGAGCTGCCCACGGTCGAGCCCAACAGCGCGATTGAAAGCGTTGCAGATACCGACGAAGTCAGGTGGAATCTCACCCGCGTTAATGCCGATGATGTTTGGGCTGCTGGCTACAAAGGTCAAGGCGTCGTTGTCGGCGGTCAGGACACCGGCTACCAGTGGGATCATGATGCTCTCATCAACCAGTATCGCGGCTGGGACGGTTCTGCTGCCGACCACAACTACAACTGGCATGATGCCATTCATGCAGACAGCTCCTCGACCTCGGCAGTAACTGCTGAGACCTGTCCAGAATCTGATTCGGCTTACCCCTGCGACGATAACGGGCACGGCACGCATACCATGGGCACCATGGTTGGGGATGATGGCGGCGCAAACCAGATCGGCATGGCTCCGCAAGCGCGCTGGATTGGCTGCCGAAACATGCTCCACGGCGTGGGCACCCCACAGACCTATATCGAGTGTTACGAATGGTTTGTCGCCCCCACCGACCTGAACGGCGCCAATCCCCGCCCCGATCTGGCTCCGCAGGTGATCGACAATTCCTGGAGCTGCCCGGTCAGCGAAGGCTGCACCGATCCGCTTGTCTTGCTCCAGACGGTGCAGAATGTGCGCGCCGCCGGCATCCTGACGGTCCACTCTGCCGGTAACTCCGGGCCAACCTGCAGCACGGTCAACACACCCGCCGCAATTTACGACGAATCCTTCACCGTGGGAAACACGAATAGCGAAGATGCTATCTCGTCGTCCAGCAGCCGTGGGCCGGTTTCCGTAGATGGCAGCGGGCGCCTGAAGCCGGATATTTCTGCTCCCGGAAGCGGGATCTACTCCAGCTACGCCAGGGATGATTCCACGAATACGTACACCCAGCTGTCTGGCACCAGCATGGCCGCGCCGCATGTCGCCGGGCTGGCAGCCCTGCTGATCTCCGCCCAGCCACTATTCGCGGGTCAGGTGGACGATTTAGAGACCATCATCCAGCAATCCGCTGTTCAGCTCACCACCACCTCTCCCTGCGGGGATGACATCGCGGGGGTCAGCATCCCCAACAACACCTATGGTTGGGGGCGCATCGATGCATTGCAAGCCGTCGAGTACCAACGCATGGATGTGGAGGTATCTGCCTCAGCATTAATCACCAGACCTGGTGAGACATTGACATACAACCTGACCCTTACACATCTGGGTGTCTCTGCACTCACATCTGTGAGGTTATACAATGAATTACCGCTGGGGGTATCTTTCGTCAGTGCCAGTGACGACGGTTATCTGGATGGGAATTTTGTAGTATGGGATTTTGGAAACCTGGCTTATGACGACTACCGGCAGGTAACCTTCAGCGTATTAATTTCCCCATCCCAGGTTGAACCCATCATCAATCAAAATTTCTACGCTACCAGTGATCAGGTAGCCTCGATCAATGGGCCTGCGGTAAGCGTATTGGTGGTCAACGAAGTTTTGTACCTGCCCTCCATTCTATACGCCACACCTTAGTAATCCAGGACTTACGCACCTGGTTGAAGGATGCCGGAACTGCAGAACTCCTATAATACAAAAACCAGGCTTGCGGGCCTGGTTTTTGATTCCAGGAAAAAATCCAGCAGTGGACTATGAACGGTTTTTTTGGCGCAGAAGCCGCGCCGAATTGGCCAGGATGCCCAGGTCCGGCAGCGACTGCGCTGCGGCTGCCAGCATGGGCGGCAGATAGCCCAGCGCCGCCAGGCTCAGGCCAACCACATTATACAGCGCCGTAAAGGCAATATTGGATTTCACCACTCCCATGGTGCGCTGGGCGATGCCGATCACCTCTGGCACCAGGCGCCAATCCTGGCGCATAAGCGCAATATGGGCTGTCTCCATCGCCAGGGTATTACTGGCCGCGCCCATGGCTATGCCGATATCAGCCTGCGCCAGAGCCGGGGCGTCGTTCACGCCATCCCCCACCATCACCACTGTATGCCCGGCAGCCTGAAATTCCCGTACAATGCGAATCTTATCCTCGGGCAGCAGCTCCGCCCGGTAATCCACGCCCAGCTCTCTAGCCAGAGTGGCGGCTGCCAGAGCATGATCCCCGGTTAATAACTCAATATGGCGCATCCCCAGGCGGCGCGCCTCAGCCAGCGCTTCGGGCACTTCCGGGCGCAGGGTATCTTGCGCGCCCAGCACCGCTAGCGCCTGCCCATCCACCAGGAGGAACAACAGCGCCTTGCCATCCGCCTCCAGCCGCGCCGCGGCTGCCAGCAGCTCCTCATCCAGGTCGGACAATCCTTCCAGCAGGCGCCGGCTGCCTACTTCCACCTGTTGCCCGCCCACCCGGGCCTGCACGCCATAACCTGGGCGCGCCTGAAAATCCTCCGGCTCCAAAAACGCCACACCAGCCTGGCGCGCGGCCGCCCGCACCGCCTCCGCCAGGGGATGCTCGGAATAACGCTCCGCTGAGGCCGCCCACTGCAGCACCTCCCGCCGGGTGGTTTCCGCGTCCGAGGGCAGTCCATTCGTCTGGCTCCAGACAATATCCGTCACCTGCGGCTGTCCCAGGGTGAGTGTGCCGGTTTTATCCAGCAGCAGCACATCCGCCCGCGCCAGGCTTTCCAGGTAACGCCCGCCTTTGATCATCAGTCCACGCCGCGCCCCATTGCCGATCGAAGCCAGCAGGGCGATGGGTGTGGCTAATGCAAAAGAGCACGAACAGGCTACCACCAGCACCGCGGCCGTTGCCAGTGGGTCACGCCTAAGGATCAGGGTCAACGCGGCAATCCCTGCCACAACCGGCAGGTAATAAGCCGAGAACTTGTCTGCCACACGCTGCACCGGGCCGCGCTGCGCCTCAGCCTCTTCTACCAGGCGGATCACACGCCCGAAGGTAGAGTCCTTCCCCACCCGGGAGGCCTGCACGCGCAGGCTGCCCAGTTGAGCCAGGGTGGCCGCATATACCTGGGCGCCTGGGCCGGCTTCCACTGGCATTGATTCGCCGGTAATCGTCGCCTGGTCCAGGGTAGCATTGCCTGCCAACACCAACCCGTCCACCGGGATCAGCTCGCCGGGTCGCACCACCACCACATCGCCCGCTTGCACCTGATCAATTGGCACCGGTACTTCTTCACCATTTCGCAGCAGGCGCGCCGTTTGGGGCGCCAGGGCAGTCAGCTCTTTTACCGCCCGGCGGGCGCGCTCGGTCGTGAATTGCTCAACCGCATCGCCCACACGCATGAAAAACACAACTACTGCTGCAGTCGCCCACTCCCCCACTACCACGGCCGCGATCACACCTAAGGTCATCAATGTATGCGAGATGATTTGCCCGCGCCGGGTTGCCAGAACCACGTTCCGAAATACCGGATAGCCTCCCAGCAGGATCGCCGGCAGGGCAATCCACCAGGGCAGGCGTTTTGTAAGCACTTCAAACAGTCCCAGCCATTCCCCCACAATAACGACGAACAGCACCGTTCCAAAAACCAATGCCAGCAGGCCCAGGATACGCCGTTGGTAACTCGTGCCTGCCTGTTCAGCACCTGTTTGCGTTTCTACGTCAGGAACAGAGTAGCCGGCTCCCGCCACAGCCTGGCGAATTAAAGCAAGGTCCACCTGGCGCGGGTCCAGGTGGACAACAGCTTTTTCTGAAGCCAAGTAAACGGTTACCTCTTCAACCCCCGGCAAGGATGCGATGGCGTGCTGGACATGCCGTGTGCAATCGGCGCAGTCCATGCCCTGCACGGGCACTTCCAGTACCTGGCGCTCGCTCATGGAAGCAGAGCGCTGTCAGGTGCGGCACCCCCCACCGGGATAGCTGTCTCTAATTGCGCCCCCGCCATCAGCAAACCAAGCTCCTCGCGCGTGGTCGTTTCAGGATCCACCACTGCCACGATCTGCCCGTGGTACATGACCGCGATGCGATCTGAGAGCGAAGTGATTTCATCCAGTTCAGCAGAGATCAACAATACTCCTATGCCTTTATCACGCTTGGCGACAATTTGACGGTGGATATATTCGATCGAACCCACATCCAGGCCGCGCGTGGGCTGGTTGGCAATCAGCAAAAGGATTGGACGACTGAATTCACGCGCTACAATCACCTTCTGCTGGTTGCCGCCCGACAGCGTGCTGGCGGCCAGCAGATCGCTGGGCGTACGCACATCAAATTCTTTCACCAGGCGTTGGGCGTTTTCCTCAATCGCGTCGGGGTTGCGTCTCAGGCCATTGGCAAAGGGCTCCTGATAATAGGTGTTTAACACCATATTATCCGCAATCGTATGCTCCAGTACCAGGCCGTGTTTATGGCGGTCTTCGGGGACATGCGCCATACCCTCTTCAACCAGTGTACGCGGGTTAACTGCAGGGACAACTTTGCCATTTAACTGGATTTCGCCCGATTTAAGGGCCCGCAAGCCGGTCAATCCTTCCGCCAGCTCGGTCTGACCATTGCCCTGCACGCCTGCAATCCCCAGAATTTCTCCCGCACGCACATGAAAGGAGACATCACGCACGGTCATGTGCCCCTGATCATCTGCTACGCTCAGATTTTTAACTTCCAACACAACATCACCCGGCGAAGCCGGACCTTTTTCAACTCGCAGCAAGACTTCGCGTCCCACCATCATAGCAGCCAGACCTTGCTCGCCCGTTTCTTGAGGAGTAGTCGTGCCAACTACCTCTCCCCGGCGCATGACGGTGATGCGGTCCGCAATCGCCAATACTTCTTTGAGCTTGTGGGTGATAAAGATGATCGAAACGCCACGTTCAGTGAGCTGGTGGATAATCCGAAACAGGTCTTCCACTTCCTGAGGCGTCAGAACCGCAGTGGGCTCATCCAGCACCAGGATTTTTGCATTGCGATATAACGCTTTGACAATCTCAACCCGTTGTTGGATACCAACCGGCAGCTCTTCAACAATTGCGTCCGGATCGACATCCAGGCCATATTCCTGGGAAACCTGGCGAATATTATCACTGGCAGTCTTCAGGTCAAGCGCAATCCCGCGCGTGATTTCATCTCCCAGAATGATGTTTTCAGTAACAGTAAACACCGGCACGAGCATAAAATGCTGGTGTACCATGCCAATACCATATTGTATGGCATCGTGCGGGGTATGAATCTCAACCGGTTTAACTTCTCCAGTTCCGCTTGCATCCAATAAGATCTCGCCTTCATCCTGGCTGTACAGGCCATAAACAATGTTCATCAGGGTGCTTTTACCGGCTCCGTTTTCACCCAACAAGGCATGGACTTCACCTTTGTGCAGGCTGAAATTGACCCGGTTGTTGGCCACTACACCCGGAAAGCGCTTGGTAATATTGCGTACTTCCAGTGCTAATCCATCTTCCATCATTGCAGCCCAACCTCACTATTCTTTGATGTACGGTTCACCTTCAGCCGCAGGTGCACGTGAGCGCCCAACAAAACCAGCCAAAACGATAATGGTCATCAGATAGGGGAGCATGCCGATAAATTGGTGTGGGATCTGGATCTGTCCCATAAACTGAAGCTGCGTCTGTAATGCGGAGGTAAAACCGAACAGCAGAGCAGCCCCCCAGGCGCCTAGCGGAGTCCACTTCCCAAAGATCATCACCGCCAGGGCCACGAAACCGCGCCCGTTCGTCATCCCCCGCTCGAAGGAGCCGACTGCTTCCAGGGTCAGAAACGCCCCGGCCAGTCCGGCCATAGCGCCTGCCAGGATCGTATTAACATATTGAACTTTGTAGACATTGATCCCGACCGTATCCGCCGCGCGGGGGTGCTCGCCGACTGCCCGGGTGCGTAAACCCCAGGCCGTTCGAAATAGCACGAAATTAACGATGAAGACCAACAAAATCGTGGTGTAGGTGATCGGTGGATTATTAAACAATACCGGGCCAATCAGGGGGATATCCGCCAGGGGGCCAAGCGGGATTGGTCCCAGTTTTCCTTGCGTTCTCAAACCGGCTGTATAAAAATAACCCGTCAGGCCTAATGCCAGAATATTGATGACCGTGCCCCCAATGATCTGATTCGTCCGCAAGGTAACCGACATAAAAGCCATCAGGAGACCGAGCAACGCACCAGCCAGCAGGGCTATCAAAACAGAGATGAAGAGATTGCCTGTGTAAACATTGGCGAGAAAGCCAATAAAAGCAGAAAAAAGCATCTGTCCTTCAATACCGATATTCACAATCCCCGAACGTTCGCATATCAAGCCACACATCGCTCCTAAGATCAAGGGAGTGGAATGGCGCAGGGCCGACGCCAGCAAGGCAGTCGTGATTTGCATATTGACCATCGACCCATAGATTACCAGGAGCAGGACAACCCCCAGGACGATTAATATGTTCCGATTTTTGATTAAAGCTAACCGCAGTGAAGATGAAAGTTCCATGCCGCTCACCCTATTGTTTACCCCAACCTGTGGTTAATTTCACGCCCTCATCACCAGTGTCACGCATGCGCAGCAGGCCGCGCACAATTACGTCCGCAGCTACAAAGAATAAGATCAGCGCCTGGATGACATCGGTAATTTGTGTTGCTACACCTGCGGTAAACTGCATTTCATTTGAGCCAGCTTTCATGGCGCCCACCAGAAGTGATGCAGGGAGGACACCAAAGGGATGGGTCTTGCCCAGTAGAGCGATCGTAATCCCGTCAAAACCCAGGCCAACGTTGAAGCCTGGTTGGTAGCGCCCCACCACTCCCTGAGTCTCCACGGCGCCACCCAAACCGGCTAACAATCCAGATATGACCATCGTCAGGATAACTGTGCGTGCCACTTTAATGCCAGCATAGCGCGCTGCATGCGGATTCAAACCCACTGTGCGGATCTCAAACCCAAAGGTCGTCTTCCACAACAACCACCAGATGAAAATTGCCACCAGAATGGCAAGCAAGAAGCCGATTGGCAGACCGGCAACCGAGGGGATACGCGCCGTATCCAGAATCTGTGGGGTGCGCGCCACGATATTACCGGGTGAAACATCTTTAAAGGGACCATCCGCAAGGTAGTCCGTAAGGTTGATGGCAATATAGTTGAGCATAATGGTTACGATCACTTCGTGAGCGCCACGATAAGTTTTCAATGCACCAGGAATTGCTCCAAACAAAGCGCCAGCTAACGCGCCCGCCAGCAGCGCCAGAGTTACATGAATGATGGCAGGTAATCCGGTGACTGCAAAGCCAACCACCGCCGAAGTCAACGCGCCTAGCAATAATTGACCCTGAGCGCCAATATTGAACAAACCGCCTCGGAAGCCAAACGCCACAGCCAGGCCAGCGAACACCAGGGGGGTCGCTTTTTCAAGTGTCCTCCCCAGTACAGCCATAGAGCCGAATGATCCCCTCAAGAGCGCACCATAAGCCTGGATGGGATTTGCACCAGAAAGCAGCAGGATTATCGCGCCGATCAGCATGGCCAACAACACCGCCACGACTTGTAATGTCAGCGAACGCAGCAGGCTTTCGTTTCGTATGATATTAAAAAACTCGCTTAACGGGGATTTCTTGCGAGGGCTTACGGGGGATTCGCTCATGGTCTGAATAACTCCCGTTCATGGGGTCCAGCGTACTCATGTAATTTTACCCCGCTTCAGACTTAAAAAAAAGGGCGGCGCACCCTGAGGTGCGCCGCCCAAGAGTAATCTTACTCCATACCAAATTCGTAACCGGTCAGCAGCGAGCCGTCTTTCAAGGCTGTGTCAATCTCGGTCAGTTTGGTCTTTACCTCAGTTGGGATCTGGCTCTCAAAATCATGGAAGGAAGCCAGACCTGCTGCACCAAAATAGTTGCCTGATGGGAACTGGCCATCCTTGGCCAGCGAGATCAGCTCGAACACACCAGGGGTGATCAGTTTCATGGCGCTGGAGATCAAGCATGGATGCGCCTCTGGCACTGTTTCCCACTGGTCGGAGTCAACACCGATGCAGTATTTGCCAGCGCTTCCAGCGACTTCGATTAAAGCGCCGTTACCGGTCTTGCCGCCGGCACCAAAGACCACATCCGCGCCATTGTCCAGGGCCTGCTTGGCAGTAGTGGCGCCCCATTCGGGATCGGTGAAGGCTACATCCAGACCACCCGGGTGGTAGGTGGCGATGACATTGATGTCGGGCTTGATGTACGCAGCGCCCTTCTCATAGCCAACCTTGAAAGCCTGCACCGGGGGAACCAGATTGGTGCCCAACACGGCTGCGATCGTGCCTGTCTTGGTCATCATTGCTGCTAAAGCGCCAGCCAGGAAGCCAGATTGATCCTCGTGGAAAACCAATCCAACCACATTCGGTAAGAATGGTTCGCTCTGGAATGCATCAACGCCGATGAAATTAATATTTGGGTACTTGGTGCCAGCTTCTGCGGTTGCAGCGCCCAGGGCGAAACCAACTGTGACGATGACATCATATTGCTTATCTGCAAACAGGGCAATATTGGCGCCATAGTCCTTGGCGTCCTTGGTCTCTACATACTTGACCAATGCGCCGAGATCTGCTTCAGCTTTCTGGACACCTTCCCAGGCCGACTGGTTGAATGACTTGTCGTCAATCTCGCCTACGTCAGTCACCAGACCAACGCACAATACTTCTGCCTTACCGCAGTCTGCTTCAGTCACTTCTGTAGTAGTGGCGCCAGCGCATGCTGAAAGGACCATGGAGGCTATCATCAAGACAGCCAGGATCAGGGAAAACTTTTTAGACATCGAAATTCTCCTCCAAGAGATTTTGTCGTGAAATTGGTAGGATTCGGATGGCAAACGAAATATTAATTTAGATTCCGCGCGCCTCCTTTCATTGGCTTACCAATACACTGGTTATAGTTTAGCACTAAGGAATGAACTCTGCAATAGCACATTGTCAACACTTCGGGAGGTTTTCATCAGGGACGCAGCTCTCCGGTTGACAAATCCACACCCGTATCGATCACACCATCATTTAATTCAACCAGAAATTCCTCGATATGCTGCTGGCGACCCGGGCTCAGGAAAGCAGAGTTTATATCCCCAAGGTTTAATTGAATTCCTGCACGCCCACCTCCCTGGCCTGCAATTAAGGTAGGCCAGAGTTCGCTCACCGCGTTTAAGGTATCTGCCTGAATGGTCGCAACCCAGGAAGTCTCGCTGCCAGATGGTGGGGGCGCATTGCTGATGATGCGTATGTCTTTGCTGGCCAGATAAGCCACCAGTTCAGGCTTAGCCAGCTCACCGACCACATACGCCGTATTCACAGACTGAGCCAGGAGAGCATCTACCGCAGCTTGCTGTTCTGCCAGGCTGGCGCTTGCCGGAACTTCCACTGTAATCGGATACTGGACATAGGGCGGGTAAGCTGGACGGCACAGACCGCAGTAATACACCACTCCATTCCTGAAGCCATTTCTGGCCAACCTACCGGCAGGGGTATCCGCGATGCTGAGCACGCCCACCCGCCAGTGCGGGGTGATCGCCGCGGCAATATAGCCAGCCAGAAACCCGATTTGATCCGTTCTCTGCCCCGCGCCGGCCAGGACGCTGAGGTTCTCTCCAGGCTCGATGCCCGAAAAACCAATCGCCAGGAACTGTGTGCCGGGAGCGCTGGCCGCCAGAGCTGCCAGACCCGGGTCCGGTGGGACTGCCACCACGAGGCGCACCTCCGGTCCCATTTCTCCTGCATTGACTGAGGAGGACAGACTGAAGGCCAGGCCTTGCTTCTGGCTGAGCTCCTCCAGCAGGGCTTGCAAATCCAGGTTGCTGCCTTCTGGCGCGAGCAGGATCACTCGCCCCGGTGCAGGAGTTTCGGTCGGTGTGTTGGTCGCTGTAGGTGCCGCACTCGGCTCCACGGCCGTCTCACTGTTGGTTGGTGATAGAGTTGGGCTGGCGTCTGTTGGGGCTGCTGGACTACAAGCCGTGATCAACAATATCAGTACGCCAAGTAATCCCGCCAGAAATAACCTCAATGGTTTGATGATTTGCAAATGAGTCTCCAAAACGGTTTGCACGTCCGATGTACAAAACGTTATTAATATTTGAGCCTTATTTTACTATATCCCCGGCGGACCACATTCACCATCCATCGGCCTTCATCATGGATATCTTAACTGCAAGCTTAAACAATGTATCTGGCATAAATCTTGTATAATAACCGACATGATCACCTTGAACATTCCTGGACGTGGGCAATTTCTGCTTGAACACCTGGTGTGTGATGTCAATGGCACACTGGCGATTGATGGCCAATTGATGGAAGGTATTGCCCGCCTGCTAAACGGGCTGCGCGACCGGCTGGAATTGCATCTGCTGACCGCCGACACCCACGGACGCCAGACAATTATCGATCACCAAATAGGCATCCAGGCTGTCCGAATTTCTCCGGGAGACGAAGCCGGTCAAAAAGCCGCTTATGTGCAAAAACTGGGCGTAGAACGAGTAGCTGCCCTGGGGCAGGGCGCCAATGATGCTGCGATGTTGAAAGAGGCCTGCCTGGGCATCTGCGTCTTATCCCGCGAAGGCGCGGCTGTAGAAGCCATGCTGTCTGCCGATCTGGTTGTGCCCGATATTTTTACTGCCCTGGAATTGTTTGAAAAACCTTTAAGAATTGTTGCCAGCCTGCGAAAATGAATCTTTCTGAACCTGAACCTATTCCCGACGATCCCAACCGCCTGCCGCCTGCGCGACGCCGGCGTGCTTTGCGCCTGCTTGCTCCACTGGATGCCGACGAACAAGCGAATTTCTCTGCTGATCTGGCGCTAAAAATTTCCCCCAGCTTTGATTTCTTCCTGTTTTCCGTGATCGCCGCTGTGGTAATGGGCGTTGGGCTGTTGCTCAGCGCGCCAGCCTTACTGGTTCTGGGAGCGGTATTGGCCCCTGCGATGACACCTGCCATCGGCGCCTCACTGGGAACCATGCTCGGTTCCTTCCGCTTCTTCTTCCGCAGTCTGTTCGGGATCACGCTGGCAAGCTTCTTCGTGCTGTTGGTAGGATACGGAATAGGAATCCTGGCACGCCCATGGCTGCCGCTGGATTTAGGTCTGGCATCCATCTACACCCAGCTCAATTGGACAAATTTCTTATTGTTAGCCCTGGGTGCAATCCTGACCGCTGCAGCTATCGCACGTTCTACCAAAGGACCTTTGCTTCCCAGTGTGGCTCTGGCCTACGAGCTCTACTTGCCGCTGGTTGCTGCCGGGATCGGTTTGGGCAGTGGCGCTCCCCACATGTGGCCCGATGGCCTGGTTGTGTTTGCTATCCACCTGGCCTGGGCTACTTTGCTGGGCGCGCTCACGCTGGGAATCTATGGATTCCGTCCGCTGACCTGGTTTGGCTATACTTTCGGCGCGGTAATCTCCTTGATTGGAGTCATCTTGCTAATTGGAATCAGCGGCGCCGGAGCTGCCTTTGGCGGACAGATCGCCCTGCCGACACCCATTCCATCTGCCACACCGACCTCCACATTGACTTTCACGGTTACGCCATCCCCCATTCCACCTACTGCCACACTTACCCCCACTCTCACCACCACACCAACCCTGGCGCCTACAGGAACACTCACCCCAACCCCCACGCCGGTGCTGGCCATGGTACGCACCATCGACGGGCTGGGTGCATTACTCCGCTCCGAACCAGACGGGCTGGTCATTGGCAGCTATCTCGATAACGTGATGATCCAGGTGCTTCCCGAGCGTGTTGAAGAAAATGGGGGTGTGTGGGTGCTGGTCATCGGTCCGGACGGAAAACAGGGTTGGATGCTCCAAAGCCTGCTGGTCACTGCCACCCCGGCCCCCAACTGGTAAAGAGTTCTAGCTTTTGTCCGGCAAATCTCCAGGCCCAAATGAACCTGGCAGGAGCTCATCTACGCTCAGCTCACGCATCACGTGCCCCTGATCGTCCACAATCAGCACCAGGGTGTCCAGGCCAAACTCAGCTAGCACCTGACGACACGAACCACAGGGAGCACCTGCGTTGGAGGTCGCCACAACCAACGCCTCGAACCTTTTTTCACCTTCGGATACTGCTTTAAACACTGCCACGCGCTCGGCGCAAATACTGTCAGGATAAGCAGCATTTTCAACATTCACGCCGTCATAGATTTTCCCCGAACTGGTTAGAAGGGCGGCTCCGACCCGATATCGAGAGTATGGTGCATACGCCCAGCGGCGCGCCTCCACCGCAGTCTGAATTAATTTTTCGCGCAGCTCGTCGGATAACATATAGTTATTTAATCTCCATCGGACTGATCAGCAGGTACGCGCTGGGCGCGCACTTTCCGTATCCGCCGCCCACTGACCTGCTCCACAGTTAACACCAGCCCGTCTTCCTCAACAATCTCGCCTACGCCCGGAACGCGGCCAAGCCGGCTGTAAATGAAACCACCGATCGTGTCGGCTTCTTCGCTGGGTAAGTTGCTGAACATAATCTCGTTGAAGTCGTCCAGATGCACCCGCCCCTGGAAGATCGTGGCGCCATCCTGGAGTGCCAGATAAGGAGCTTCTTCACTCTGGTCATACTCGTCACGGATTTCACCCACGATTTCTTCTACGATGTCTTCCATCGTAACCAGGCCAGCAACTCCACCATACTCGTCCACGACAATCGCCATGTGGATGCTGCGGCTCTGCATCTCTGTCAGCAGCTCATCAACCCGTTTGGCTTCCGGAACGAAATAAGCGGGGCGCAGCAAATCACGCAGCGAACCGGTCTGGTTACCCTCACGCCATACTCGCAGTAAGTCCTTGGCATACAATAAACCCAGTGTGTTATCCACCGTTTCCTCAAAGACTGGGGCGCGCGAATGCCCGGTATGCAGAAACGCATCGACAGCATGTTCCAGAGGGGTATCCACATCCAGGGCCAGCATATCAATACGCGGCACCATGATCTCACGCGCCAGCGTATCATGGAGCTGAATGATCGATTGGATCATCTCCTGCTCCACCTGCTCAAAGATACCTTCCTCGCGTCCAGCATCGACCAGCGTCATCAATTCACTCTCTGTGACACTGCCAGGGGCATCGATACTATTTTGCGATTCGTTCGATAAGCGTAATGGCCAGATCAGAAATCCTGCCAGAACCATGACGGATTGGGCCACCAATGCCAGGCGCGCAGCCCAAAGATCGGCATTTTTGGCGATCAGATTTTCCAGGGTTGCTTCAACCCATACGAAAACGACTGCAGTAGCCAGCAGCACTGCCACAATCGTGAATGGTTGGAGCGTGGTGCGGCTGAGCCAGATTACCAACAGGCCAGCCAGCAAAAAACGTACGATCAGTAAATAGGCTTTCAGGCTTGCGCCCAGCTTCGCAGCCTGCAGCAATACCTGCAGCGCCCGGTTAGCAGGTCGCTCGACCTGCGAGCGTAAGGCCAGTAAACGCGCATGGTTGGTGTTTAGATAGGCTGCCCGGACCGCGATTAATCCAATGTCGAGGAGCAGGATAAACATAAAAGCAATTAGAAGGGGGATATCGTCGTTCATTTCTCCAATTTTCGAATCGCGCGTGCTGGCACGCCCACTGCCAGCGTATAAGGCGGAATATCCTTGGTGACTACCGAGCCAGCCCCGGTGCGCGCGCCCTCGCCAATTTTGACTGGAGCGACCAGCATGGTATCACTGCCAATAAAAACACCCTCTTCTATAATGGTGGGATGTTTGTTTTTCCCGTCATAATTACAGGTAATGGTCCCCGCGCCGATATTCACGTCACTGGCAATGGTTGCATCGCCAATATATGAGAAGTGGCCCATTTTGGTTCCAGGTCCTAAGTAAGAGTTCTTCACTTCCCCAAAATTACCCATATGCACTCCAGCCGCCAGATGAGCACCCTTGCGTAAATGGGCAAATGGACCGATATCTACCCCTTCTTCTACTACAGCACTTTCCAGGATCGATGCAAACACCTTACATCGATCGCCGAGCGTGGTGTGGCGGATGATGGTATTCGGACCAATTTCGCAGCCTTCCCCAATCCGAGTGGAGCCTCGCAAATGAGTATTGGGCCAGATGACCGTATCTTCACCGAGGATCACAGACGGCTCGATATAGGTTGTGGCCGGGTCAATAATAGTCACACCTGCCAGCATCCAGTCCTGATTAATACGCTCCTGCAGCAGCATTGTGGCTTCTGCCAGATGCACCCGTGTATTGATCCCAATCGCCTCGCTGGGCTCTTCCAAACAGACTGCCTGCACCGGGAAGCCTTGCGACACGGCAATTTCAACCAGGTCTGTCAGATAATATTCTCCTTTTGGAGAGAGCGGGATGCGCAGCAGTGCCTCCCATAACCAATCGGCGCGGAAGCAGTAAGCCCCGGCGTTCAGTTCATTAACCGCCAGCTGTTCAGGCGTAGCCTGAGCCTCTTCCACAATAGCCTGTACGTTCTGCTGGGCATCCCGCACAATCCGACCAAATCCACGCGGCTGGTCAGCGATCAAGGTCAGCAGGGTAAGTGGTCCCTGGTTAGATTTTTGCGTCTCAACCAACCGGCCAAGTGTTTGCTCTGTCAAAAGGGGCATGTCCGCAGCCACAACCAGCACCAGGTCCACATTACCCTGCAAGAGTATCGCCGCCTGCTGGACTGCGTGACCAGTGCCCAGTTGCTCGGCCTGAACGACAGTTTCAGCCTGTTCACCAAGCGCCTGCCGTACAGCCTCACCACCATGACCAATTACCACAACCGGTGATTCCCCGGTAACTCTTGTAGCAGTCTTAAGCGAATACTGGATCAAGGGTTGTCCTAAAAGGGGATGCAGCACCTTGGGAAGTTTCGAGCGCATGCGTGTGCCCTGTCCAGCCGCCATAATTATCGCTTTTATTTTCATTTTAGCCTCTGCCCATAGTTTTTTCTCTTGAAGCCTGGACATTAATCCAACAAAAAACGAACGAGCGTCGCGTTCGTGACTCGCACACACGCAACTCGTCCGTTTAGGTCTACCTCATCAAGAGCTAAATTGGGGTTGTCGTCAGACACGAAACCTACCTGCCGAGCAATCAGGCTGGGGCGCCCGGATTCGAACCAGGATATACGGATCCAAAGTCCGCTGTGCTACCATTGCACCACGCCCCAACAGCGCTCAAAAAAACGCCCGGTGACCGAGCGCATGGAATTGTAACACAAGCCAATCAAGATTTGCAAGAATATGCCTGCCGATCCCGCCTTCGTCGATCCATCAGCTAACTCGCCTACTGGCCAAATTAGCCGTTATTTTCATCCTTAGCCAGGCCCAGACGCAGCGCCTCCTCGTAAGACAAGACCCCCTTGCGGGATTGCTCCGGTAAGTGATCCTCTCGAGCCAGCTCATCCCAGTATGCATCCACTTCGTCCGCATGCAATTGCGGACCTGTCGCCTGATCCAGCAGTGCACTCAAATTGCTGTCCACCTCATCTACAGGCTGGATACTTTGCGCAGGTGCAACTGCAACCTGCAAATTATCTCCATTCAGATGAGCTGGAGCCAGCCTGGCTCGCAGCCGTTCAATTTCACGCAGCATACCGGATGCCATATGCGCTGCTTCACCGGCTGGCAGGGCGGCTGCCAGAGCTAAATTTACCCCCAGGCAGGTCACCCATAAATCTCTCGCCTGACCAGAAAGCAGATGGTGATATGGAAAAACAGCGCCCACAATTGATACCGATCGCTGCCTGTCCTGTTCCAGCAAACTCAGGATCGTTCGTTCAATTTCCTGGCGTTCGTTCTGAGAGGAAATGCTGCCGCATTCATAGAGGATTTCCCCCTGGCTGTTGAGTACCAATGCCCCAAACACAGCCTGCTGAGCGCACAGCTCTGCCAGGGGGTTAGCCATAATGGGTTGGGCTGCATCCGAAACAGCTTCTCGCTCTTTAGCAGACTGTGGGGGTATGCTTGCGCCACTCACTCCCAGGCAACTAAGCACTGCTTCCAAAAAAGACCCGATCTGGATAGGTTTAAAGAAATACGCTGCTACACCCGCTTGTGCAACCTGACGCTGCACTTTTTCATCGGCAACGCCCGTGATCAAGATAAGCTGGGTCGTCGGCATTCGTCGTCCAGCGCGTTCACGTAGTTCCAGGCCCGACATTCCCGGCAGCCGCACATCCGCCACCATTAAATCAATCTGTTCTTTCCCCAGGACGAGAAGCGCTTCTTCTGCTGAAGGCACATCCACAATCTCCAGATCCAGATTTAAAGTTTCCAGACTGCTGCGTAACAGACTGCGAATATCATGCTGATCATCAACAATGAGGATGTGGTAGCGTGCCATGAAGTTATTATAACCACCTCAGGGCCTTGAAAAACTAACCGCTTTGCAAAGTAGCAGGATTCTACACTTCAGGAGGTAAGCAGTGCTGGAGAAACAGCCCACTGGGCGGGTAAGTCCTAAACTTTATAACAAGAAACACAGTGCCCCGCAGCTTTTTGCACGAGCGGTGGGTGCGGATTGTCACGGCAGAAATTGTCTGCCAGCGGACAGCGCTCGTAGAACCGGCAGCGATCAGGTGGATCAACCGGCCTGCTAATTGCACCTTTTATCACCGGAGGCTGGCGCCGGTATGCCGGATCCGGAACCGGAACGGCTGAAAGCAAGGCCAAGGTATAAGGATGTTGGGCGTTCTGCAAAACCTCTTCCATTTCCCCCATCTCAACCACTTTACCCATATACATCACGGCAATATCCTGGGCCTGGTAGCGCGCCACGGCCAGGTCATGCGTGATATAAAGATAACTTACTTCCAGTTTAGCTGCCAGCTCGGCCATTAAATTCATCACCCCACTGCGGATGGAAACGTCCAGCATGGAGGTTGGCTCATCGCAGACCACAAATTCCGGCACGATTACCAGAGCCCGTGCAATCGCAACCCGCTGGCGCTGGCCGCCCGAAAGCTCGTGTGGATAACGAAACATAAAACTGGCAGGCGGCGCCAGGCCAACCTGGTCCAGCAAGTCTACAACACGTTCTTCACGCGATACCAGATTACCGATCCCCTGGACCACCAGCGGTTCTGCGATGGCATCGAAAATCGTCTTGCGTGGATTGAGTGATTCGTAGGGGTCTTGAAAGATCATTTGCGCCCGGCTGCGAAATACCTTTAATTTCTTGCCACGCAGACCTGCCACATCTTCCATCTCCCCGTGTGGATTGCGCATGAATATATGACCTGAAGTGGGGTCAAACAAGCGCATTAACAACTTCCCGGTAGTGGTCTTGCCACAGCCGGATTCGCCTACCAACGCCAGCGATTGACCCGGGTAGATGCTCAGGCTGACCCCATCCACCGCATGAATGAAGTGTTCACTGCGTCGTAAGAACCCCCCATCCAGCGGGTACAACTTACGCAGGTTTTCAACTTTCAACAGCGGCTGGAGAGGGTCTGCTGCAGTCATTAATCCGCCTCCACGGGATGCCAGCAAGCCACAAAGTGCTGCCCACCCCGATCAACGAATTCAGGCTGTTCCATCTGGCATCGGTCAGTCGCGCGCGTACAACGCGGATGAAACCGGCAGCCGCTGGGCGGTGCGAGCAGGTCGGGCGGCTCACCAGCTAAAGCCTGTAAATCCCGGCGTGGACCGCGAATGCTTGGGAAAGCAGACATCAAAGCGTGCGTATAAGGATGTAATGGGTGTGAAAAGAGTTCACCTGTGCTGGCCAGCTCCACCAGACAACCGGCGTACATCACTGCCATACGCTCGCTGACCTCGGCCAATACCGCGATATCATGGGAGATATAGATCAGGCTCATATTGAGCTGCTTTTGTATGCGCTGCAACTCCCGTAATACCTGATCCTGGACAATGACATCCAGGGCGGTGGTCAGCTCATCGGCGATGATGATGTCTGGGTCGCACGCCAATGCCATGGCGATCATTGCCCGCTGGCGCATGCCGCCGCTGAATTCGTGCGGAAAGCAGTCCATCAGGCCGGGATCTAAACCGACCAGCCCAAACAGATCGGCTGCTCGCTGGCGGGCTTGCCGGGGCGAATAATGCTTCCAGTGGGTCTCAATCGCTTCGACGATCTGATCCGCGACCCGATAAACCGGATTCAATGAATTCATCGCCGCCTGGAAGACCATGGCAATCTTGTTCCAGCGAACCTCTTGCAATTGCTCTTCGTCGAATGGCAGGATGTCTACTCCGTTCAGCAGCACCTTACCATGTCGTATTTGCGCATTATCCGGCAGCAGCCTGAGCAGCGCAAGGGCAAGAGTCGTCTTACCGCAGCCCGATTCGCCCACCAATCCCAGAGATTCCCCCTTCGCCAGTGATAGAGAGACATCCTCGACCGCGGAAACCTCCCCGATACGCGTGGTATAGGTCACTGTCAGTCCCTGGATGGATAAAGCATTGGTCTGGATCATGACTCATTCATCTCATCGTGCAGTCAATCCGATCATTCAACGTTTGCGCAGGCGCGGATTCACCGCTTCATCCAGGGCGCGCCCCACCAGGTAGAATGCCGAACATAACAGCGTGATTGCCAGGCCGGCTGGCAGTAGAAGATACCAATACTGCGGGCCAGAGAGCAGGTAGCCGGCTGCCTGGGTAGTATTGATCATGATGCCCCAGCTCATGCGCAGATTTAGCAGACCAAAGAAGGAAAGCACCGCTTCAGAAAAAATGGCGCTGGTGACGGTGAACATCATATTCAAAAAAGCCAGCGGCATCAGGTTTGGCACCAGGTGCCAGAAAATAATGTGGAAATCACCGCCTCCAGCCACCCGTGCTGCCTCAATATAAGGTTTTACTTTAATACTCAGCGCCTGAGCCTTAAAAATGATGGTTGTGCCACCAAACCCGGAAATGATCCCGATCACCAGAGCCAGATGAATCAACCCGAAATCAAATAGCGAGCTGAGCACCACCAGCAATGCAATAAAAGGCAAGATGTTGATCAAATCTGCCACGCGCATAAAGAATGCGTCGATCGGACCCAGATAATAAGCTGAAACCGCACCGATGGTGGTGGCGATCAATACAGTGACCAGAGCCGAGATCAAACCTAATCCAAATTCAGAGCGCGTGCTGTACATCAGCTGGCTGAGCACATCGCGTCCCAGGGGGTCTGTTCCCAAAAGGTGGCGCGTCGAAGGCGATGATGGATGCCCGGCAATTTGCATGTCATACCCGATAATTGGATCGTACACGCGCGGTTCCCAGACCGTTGCCATCAGGAGCGGATGGAGTACTGCCAGAAGGGCAAAGAACAGGATCACCCCCAACCCAAGCAGCCCGATCCTGTTTTCAACAAACAGGCTCCAGTTCTGGCGCAAAGACCTCCAGAATGCCCTGAAGCGCATACGAAGGATTTTCACATGCATCGCATTCATTCTTGAGGGTGGAACAACTTGTTCAGCCATTGGTTATGTTTTTCGTAGATAGACACTGTTCAACTCGTATAGCGGATACGCGGATCAAGCAACCCATAAGACAGATCGGCCACCAGATGGGCGAGCAACGCCAGAATGCCAATGAACAAAAAGGCGCCCATCACCAGGGGGGTATCCCCGGCCACGGAGGCTTCCAGCAAAGTCAAACCCATCCCCGGCCAGGAGAAGATCGATTCGGTGATGATACCCCCACTCAGGATAAACGGCAGGTTGATCACCAGGCCTGTAAAAACAGGCAGGATTGCATTGCGGGCAGCATGTCTGTCGCGCACCACTTTATCGGGTAAACCTTTTGCTCTGGCAGCCAAAATATAATCTTCTCGCAGTGTTTCCAACATACTGGCGCGCGTTAATAGCATCGTGCCGCCAAAATTCACCGCCGTAAGCACCATGACCGGTAAAATCATATGGACTACAATATCCTGAGCCAGCATACTATAAGCGGAAAGCATCCAGACCCCCACCGCCACAACTGCGCCACCCACCCATGCCAGCCAGCGCAAGCGTTTACGCTGAGCAGCCGCCAACCCACGTGTGGTTGCAACGACCGCGGCGATAAATATGACATATAGCGTTGCCGTTAACAATAGGCGGTTAAAGACGAAATTGGCATCCACAGGCGCATCCCGCCATAGAGCAGGCTCGAGGAATTTTCCCAGGGGCAGCCATTTCAAGTAAAAACCGAACAACCAGATCATCAGCAGCCCGAACCAGGGGGTAAATACGGTGTAGAGCACCGCCCCCACAATCGTAGCGCTGTACTCAAGGAAAGAACCTCGCTGCCAGGCCACAATTTTCCCAAGTAGAAATCCTACAAAGAACGAAATCAGGGTAGCCGTGAGGAATAAAAAGATAGTGCGAGGGGCGCGCTCCAACAGCACATCCAGCACTGTGCGTGGGCTGTGGATATATGAAACCCCCAGATTTCCACTCAGCGTGTTGCGCATCCACTGCGCGAAACGCTCTACAGGCGGGCGGTCCAAACCAAGCTGGCGCTGCAAGACCAGGCGTTGTTCAGGGGTAAATTTCGGGTTGGAGAGGTATTGAAGCGTTATATCACCTGGCTGGGCATCCAGGATAAAAAATAGCATGGTCAGGAACACCAGCATGGTGGCAGTAATTTGAAGCAAACGACTCAGCAGATATTTCCACATTCCCAGACTCTACAAAGGCAACTGACTACCCTTAACAAAAAATGGAAATCGAGATACACACAGAGACAGGCAGGGAAAAGACCCTGCCTGTCTCCTCTATAGAACCGCTTGACTACTGGTTGACCGGCATAGCATATGCCGGGAAGCCATAGTAACCCGAGCCAATCCCATCCAGAATGTTCGTGTATGGATAGGTTACATTGCGATACGCGTCGTATACGGGAGTTGTAAAAAGGTAGATGTACGGCAAGTCATTCGCCAGGATATCCTGGATGTCAAAGGCCAGATCGCGCGCGGCTTCAACCTCCGCTTCGCTGTAGAAGGCATTACATTTCTCATCCAGGACCGGGCTGGTGTAATTGTAGGGGTTGCCCGAGACAAACAAATCACAAATATAGTCCGGAAATGTCGGCAGGGTCCAGCCAAGAATAAACACATCATACTCGCCTGTTTCGTAGGCCGATGTCAGGATATTGTTGAAATTGGTCAACTCAGCCTGGACAGGAATGCCCAGCTGGCGCATATATTGCTCAATGAACACACCCGCAGTAGCACGGAGTGGGTCATATCCTGCACTGGGAGCCAGCAGCTTGATCGGCGGGAAGGGGGAACCATCTGGCAGCATCAAACCCTGACCAAAATCCACCGAGCCACCGCGCGCTTCGTTCCAGGCAGGCTCGACATCCCAGCTATATCCGGCTTCTTTGAGTAAGCGTACTGCCTCTACCATACGCGCCTGGCTATCAAAACCTGCACAGAACCTGGTCACATCAGGGTTATACCAGAATCCATTTGCCGGGGGCACAGCCGAATAAACCGGCAGCGCCTGACCCTGTAATAGTTGTTCGGTTAGAAATTCCAGGTCGATCATACAGGCAACTGCCTGATGCAGGACAGGATCTGCCAGGTGCGGCCGGGCATGATTGAATGCCATATAACGAAAGCCATTCTGTTCATTTTCTACCGTGGTAATGGCTCGGTCCTCCTGCAGCTGTGCCAGGAAGCCCCTCGATAGACCGTTCGGCGATAGATAGAAATCTACATCATTGTTGCGCAAAGCCAGGATCGCGGCATCCTGATCATACAGAGAGTAAAGCGTGCTCTGGAAGTAAGGTCCAACGGTGAATTCGAGTGTTCTGTCACCAGAAGCTTCACCATAAGCGGTGAAATCATACTGGTCCTCAACAAATTCCCGGTACGCGCCATTGGCATATTCTTCAACCTGCATGCCGGAAAAATAATCGTTTGGATTGATGACATTTTCCGAAAATGCGCCAACTTCCCAGCGGTTAAACATGAATGGTCCGGCAATCGGCTCACCAGTATTCTCCAGGCCTTGCAATAATTCGACTGCCTCACTGCGCCTGGCAAGATATTCCTCACTGGAAGGGTCCATATCCTGCACGCCGGTCATCAACTCCACGGCATCTGCCACTTTAGGTTCCCAATAGGTCTTGCTGACGATTGGACCCTGCAAAGCGCCGTACTGCCAACGGGAGAGGCCAGGTTTTTGGTTGAAGTAGAACTTAACCGTCTGTTCGTCGCTGGCTTCAACACGATCTAAATAGGACGGGTCATAGGCGCTGTTCCAATTCAAACCCAGGTGGAAGAACAGGGCTGTGTTGGCTGTGAAGGCCACATCCTCAGCCGTGAGTGCAGAGCCATCACTCCAGGTGAGGCCTTCTTTTAGCTGCACAGTCGCCACCCAAAATTCACCTTCCTCGGTCAGTTCTGTCGGGAAATCTGCCGCAAGGGAGGGAATAAAATCATAGCGCTGATCGGAAAGTTTAAAGAGTGTGGGCCAATAGGAGCCTTGCACAGCATGGTTCCAATAGCTGGAGTCTGCGTCGTCAAATAAAGCCCACACGTTGGTAGAGGTCATATCCTCCAGGACAGCGAAACGCAGCACATCGCCCAAAGCAGGCCCAGTAACTGCCAATGGCTCTGTAGACGGAGCTTCAGCAGTCTCCCCTGATGCAGGTTCACTAACCTCCTCGGTCGCCGCTTCGGTCGACACATCGGCTTGCTGAGGAGTCTCCGCCGGGGGAGTTGTCTCCTGGCAGGCTGTGAAAAGCAGGCTAAAGCTGAGCAAGAGGCTGAAAAGAAATAACCCTCTATATCGAGCCTTCATGATACTTCCTCCTCAGAGACGAATAAGTTTAGGAATTACGCAGTACATAGGAATTCCTCCAACCAGGTGCGTAAGCCCTAGAGTTTATGGGGTACAGGTATCGCCGTAATTAAAAGCTTCCAGATTCCAAAGCGCGCTGTTGGAGCCAGCCTCAACCTGCAGTCCACACATATCCGGTCGGACTGCCACCAGCTTCAGGCGCATGTAAAGCGGTAAAGCCGGCAGATCATTCGCAAAAATCTCTTGTGCTCGCAGGTGATTGGCCGTGTATTGTGGGTCGTCCGGCAAGGATGTCATCGCTGTACGACAGGCAAGATCATACTCCGCGTTTTGATACCCACTGGCATTCGCCCCGCCCCAGCCACGCGGGAAATCCGGGTAAGGTCCAGGGATTTCGCTGGATAGGTACAAAAAACAAGGCGGTTCGTACGAATTCGACCAGTTGAACTGAGCCAGCTGGAATGCTCGTCCAAAGACCCTGCCCTCGGGGCCGGGTGCGTAGAGCTCTTCAAGCGCCAAAGCGTTGACGGTTAGATGGATGCCACATCCGGCCAGGTTACCCTGCAGGATCAGCGCCGCAATCTGCTTCTCTGCCTCATCACTGGTTAGCAGCTCGATCACCAGCGGCGTGCCATCAGCTACCCCAGCCACACCCAGCGCCTGGCGCGGCGTAGCCGGATCCTGATCTGTGTCCAACCAGCCAGCGCTATCCAGCAGCGCAGACGCTGCTTCCGGATCATAGGCATACTGCTTTACATCCGGGTTTGCCAGGGGATGGGAGGGGGGCAAATAAGTATCCGGCGCCTGAGATATTCCAAAAAACAGCTCATTGGCCAGACGTTCCCGATCAATACACGTTGCGATCGCCTGGCGTAACTGAGGTGACTGGAACAAGGATGCGCTGGTTTCGCCGGCAGCAGCCATAGGCTGGATGCCAAAATCCAGGTGTTCCCAGGCGGTGCCAGTCTGATAGGCGGTAAGTAATCTGCCTTCCGTCTGAAGCTGGCTGAGGCGTTCAGCTTGCGATTCCAGACCGGCTGTATCATCCACCAGATCACATTCGCCAGCCAGCAATCCTGCCAGGATTTCTTCCTGATTCGTAACGAACCGGAAGATCAAATAATCAAAATAAGGCAGCCCATCGGCTGCTCGCCAGTAAAGCGGGTTACGCGCTAGAGTTATGTGATCACCACGTGTCCACTCTGTGACAGTATAAGGTCCCCAGCCCAGAGGTGTGAGATTGACGTTTTCATTAACCAGTAATTCTTCCCCAGAGAAACTCCCCCAGGCATGGCGAGGCAGCGGTTGGAACATGAAAGTGGCATAGGCTGGATCACGGTATCCCGGCACGCCCCGCCAGACAATGCTTTCAGCATCCTGCGCCTGGTAGAGAGCCGTATGAAGGATCAGGTTTTGCCTCACCCGCGGATACATCTGGCGCGCGATTTCATAGGAATACTGCGAGTCATCCGCCGTCAGTGGCGCGCCATCGGACCATTGCAAACCTGGGCGCAGGCGAAATTGAACCACCAACTGATCCATCTGGATAGAATCCTCGCCCTGATAAATCTGGGCGCAGCCGGCCTCACGACAGCCAGCTGGCAAGTACTGCACACCTTGCTCGAGGCTGACCAATCCCCCCTGGCTATCGACAATACTTGCTCCTGGAGCTACTGCCACGCTCTCAAATACAACGCCTCCGTTGGCCTGATCAGGGATTTCACTCAGGATAACCGGAACTGCCTGGAAGCCGATCATATCGACCGGCCCGTCATAGATTGCCTCGCGCACGTTGCGCGCAGCCTGAGATTGATCGCTGTAAATGAAAAGTGAGCCGGGTTCTTGCAGCGCGCAAATTGTAAGTACGCGCGCTTGCGGAGTCGGGGTGGCAGCAGGCGTACTGGGTAATTCAGGGGTATTTCCCTCTACAGCCGTTAGAACTGGTGGGGCTGTGGGTTGTGGTTGAGTTGTACAGCTTACCAGAGTGGTCAATATAAACAGAAACAGGGCAAGATAGAGAAATTTACTTCTCGGTCGATGTAGCATAAAGTATTTTAATTAGGCCAGGATGCGGTTTGAGGTTGCCAGGTGAAAAGACCAGATCATGGACTGCGAGAGGGATACCGAAAGGATTTCCTCCTGAAAGCCATGATAATTAGGGGTTGAGAATAAATAATGCAAGATATGCAGGCCATAAGATTTACGCCGCTCAGCCAAATCCGGCCTGGCAGCCGCAGCCAGCAGCCGCTCACGCCCATCCAGAGCCGGTTGCTTGCCCGCCACCCAGTTCTTCAACATGCGTCCCAGGAAAATATCCATCAGATCGCCATCCCCGAAGTGAAATTTAGGAGCCTTCATAATTCCAGTCCAAAAGCGTCTCGCCCTGCAAACCCAGACTGCGTTTGAGCGAATTCCGGCCATAATGCAGACGAGATTTCACCGTACCCACGGGCACACTCAGGATCTCAGAAATCTCTTGCAAGGAAAGGTCGTTCAAATAATATAGGACAACCACAACCCGTTGCGGTAAGGGCAGCCCGGCAATGGCCTGCTGGATACGTTGCCAGTCATCGTGCATCTCAGCAGCTTCCTGAGGCGAATTCCGGCTGCCGCCCGCCAACCAATCCGCCAGGTCTTCCAGCGGGCGTATCCAGCGGTTACGCCGTTTGACCCAGGTATAAGACAGGTTAGATGTCATGCGGTACAGCCAGGGTTCCAGCGGGCGCTGTGCATCGATGCGATCTGCAAAGCGATACAGTCGCAGAAAGACATCTTGCAGCAAATCATTGGCTGCCTCTGGATCACCTGTGATCGCCAGTGCAGTGCGGTAAACCATGTTCCGGAAACGATCATAGAGCTCCCCCAGGGCATCTAAATTACCCTGCTGGAGTTCGAGAATCAGCTCTCGGTCATTCAGATCCGACATGCTGCCCTCTTTAGCGTCTTCTGTACTTAATACCCACAGCAGGTGCCTATGGTTTAATGAAAGTCGTCGTCAGGACGCCGGGGTTTGATGAGTAGATGAATATATTTTACCAGCAAAATTACCCCTGCCACTGCCAGGATGACCAGGGCTGCTCCCCAAAACCAGCGCTGCTCCCTGGACAAGGCCGGTTCGGGCTGCAAGTCTTCTGGCAGCGGGCGCAGCAGAACTTTTACAGCCGTTTGCTCGTTCAAGGGAGCATCACCCGTCTCAATACCATTGGCCCGCACCAGGTAAGCGGTTAGCTGCCAGTATTCTTCATCTGTCAGCATGCCGGGCGCCTGCCATGGCATCTCTGCTTGCAAATAGTCGTGCAGCTCCTGGGCATTGGCGAAGCGGTACACTGTGCCAGGACTGATCACAGCCGGGATATATTCAGGCAGTTCAAAGCCCTCCGGTGGATGGTTAGAGGCATGGCATTTCGACTGCCAGCAGGTTTCCTCGCCCAATTCCCACGCCTCCACCCATTCCGGAGACAGACCCTGGCCTTGATCACCATGACAGGCCATACAGACCATATAGTATACCTGCCCCCCCATCTCGGCCTGAGATGGATTGGCAGATAGGGTTGGTCGAGCCAGACGGTCTGGCGTTGCCATCATTGGTGGCTGGTCGATTAAGCCAGGTGTGGCGGTACTCTGCACCGCCACACCTGAATTGGGGACTGCACCCAGTCCACCAAAAAACCATCCACTCATCCCGGTCAATAAGATGACCCACAAAAATCCGGATAGAAATTTTCCCATTTATCGAAGTAATACCAACAACCAGTAAAGATTAGTCTGAATCTCAAGCCGCTAACGATCAGCTCTTCCCGCGCATTTTGGGATCCAGGATATCTCGGAAGGCATCGCCCAGCAGGTTCCAACCCAGCACAAAGAAGACCAGCGCAAAGCCAGGAAAGACCACAATATACCAGTAGTCAGCCAGATTGGTGATCCAGTTGCGGGCAAAGCTGAGTAGTTGCCCCCAGTCTGCATAGCCGACAGGCGTGCCTACACCCAGGAAGCTCAACGCAGCAAAAATAATCACAATTTCACCGATCCCGGCGGAAGCATACACCAGAGTAGGGAAGATCGCATTGGGCAGGATGTGCTTAAGCATAATTTTATAATCTTTGACGCCGATCACCCTGGCAGCCAAAATATAATCGCGCTCGCGCACCGTCAATATGTCCCCACGAATCAAACGCGCATAGCTCATCCAGCCAAAAGCAATCAGCGCGAAGACCGCCGGCAGGATCGTGCGTCCCAGTCTGGGCGTCAGCACTGCCGCCGTGATCAGGGCAGCCATAATGAATGGTAGTGTCAGGAAGACATCCACAATCCGCATCAGGATATTATCCAACAAGCCGCCATAGAACGCTGAAACCGATCCAACCAGCAGACCGATCATCAGGACAGCCAGGGTGATGACCAGTCCGGTCTTGTAGGCCGTGCGAGTTCCCCAGATCACGCCATAGAAAATATCGTACTGACCACTGGCGGTTCCCATCAGGTGTACCCATTCATCGGTACCCATCACCGGTTCCCACCAGGCTGGCAGCGGAGGTTGGTTACGCCTCCATTCGGACATCGGGGGGCGCGGATCGGGGCTGAAGCCATCGCGAGGGATATCGTAAGGGTTGTTGGCGCGCGCCGGCGGGGCAATTAAAGGAGCAGCCAGCGCCACGATCGTGTAAATAGCGATCAAGATCAAGCCGGCTACTGAAGTCGGTGTAGTGACCAACCCGCGCAGGACGCGATAACTTTCCGGACCAACCAGGCGCTCGAGCCGTCCGATCTTGCGTGTTGAAATAGTTTCTGGGAGTAGTTCGTGTTCTAAAGAAGGTGCATCCGGTTTGGTTGTGGTGGTCATTTAATTATCCTTTTCGGTTTGATCCACCGGCGGTTAAGCCAGGCGCACCCGGGGATCGATCACAGCGTACATAATATCTACAATTAAGTTGGCAACAATCAGAATAAAGCCATTGAACAGCGCCAGACCCAGCACCGTCACCACATCCAATTGTTGGGCCGCTGCTGCAGCAGCAGAACCAACCCCGGGGTAGGTAAACACAGTTTCAGTGATCACAACGCCGCCCAATAAGCTGACCACCTGGAAACCAGCCAGGGTAGCCACCGGGATCAGGGCATTCGGTCGGGCGTGCTTGTTGATCACATCTCTTTCCGCCACACCTTTAGCTCGGGCAGTTGTGACGTAATCCTGGCGCAAGGTTTCCAGCATTGACGAGCGGGTAACCCGCAGAAAAGTTGCCCAGTTGACATACGATAGGGTCAAAATTGGCAGGATCAGATGGCGCAAAGCATCCAAAAAGATGTCGAATCGTCCATTCAGCAACGCATCAATGGTAATTAAATGAGTATAAGTGCGAAACTCGCCTGAGTTGATGACTACGTTAGCCCAGTCAGAGATGCGGCCGGGCGGGAACCAGCGCAGATTGGCATAGAAAATCATCAGCACCAACAGGCCAAACACAAATACTGGAAAAGAAGAAGCAAAAATTGCCAGTATACGTGATATCTGATCAAAGGGTTTGTTATGGTTGACCGCCGCCTTAACCCCTAACCACAGTCCAATCAAAATAATCGGCCCAACCGCCCACAAGGCCAGCTCCAGGGTGGCTGGAAAGCGCTGCTTGATTAAATTAATCACAGATTGGGAACCCACCCGCGACCAACCCAGATCGCCGCGTAATACGCCGCCTACCCGATCGCCGGTTACCGGGTCGATGCGCCCTATTAGCCAACGCCAGTATTGGACCGGCAGAGGTTCATCCAATCCATAGCGCTTGATGATGCCCTCGATGGCGCCTTCGGTATGAGGGATGTCCCGCACATACAAAGCAGAACGCTCGACCGGGGTCAGGAACTGGAGCATGGCGAAGATGATGATAGTCACCCCGACCAACAAGACTGGCAGCAGCAACAGGCGACGGATAATATATGCGGTCATTTATTTTCCTCTCACCAACTTTTCATTAACCTTCCAGGCAAACCAAGCAGGGAGGTGGGGGCTGTTACCAGCCCCCCACCGGTAGTACTAGGAACAGAATTTACTTCTTCGAATAGGCGTAGTAGAACGATTCTGAATACGCCGGGTTGTAGTACCAGCCATCGATCCAGCGCTGCTCGTAATGGCGCTGGGTGGCGACAGCCAGGATGATCTGCGGAGCCAGGTCGAAGATTTCCTGGTTCATCGCAGTGTAGATCTCATTGCGGGCTTCCGGATCGGTCTCAGCCACGCCGGCATTGACCTGCGCCTGGATACTAGCAAGGAAATCCTCAGGCAAGCTCTGGCGGCGACCATACAGGCCCGTCAGGTAAGGTACGTACCAGTTGTGCGGGTCGTGGATGTCTTCGTGCCAGCCACTGATGAACATGGGCAGCGTGCGGGCATTCTGGCTGCGCAGGAAGGTCGGCCACGGCAGACCAATGACCTCAACCTGGAACTTGTCGTTGATGGTGATCAGGGTCTCGCCCAGGATCTCGGCTACGGTCTGGCGGGTGGTATTGCCAGTGTTGTAGGCGATCTGCAGCCGGAAGCCGGTATCCCAAACGGTTTCACCATTGGGGCCAGTCAGCTCGGCCAGCTGGAACTCTTCGGCGCATTTGTCAGGATCGTAGCTGTAGATCGGCCCATTGGGGTCGAAGCCGGGCATGCCGGGCAGCGGGATACCGATTGACTGAATGCCTTCACCGACCAGAGCATCTTGAATGAAGGTATCCCAGTCAAAGCAGTAGTTGAACGCCTTGCGGATGTGGACATCGCTGAAGAAGTCAACGGGGATACCGTTGCCATCCAGTTGGCCACTGCCGATGAAGGTGTTGCCACCTTCGGGGTTATTGATGTCGAAGTTCAAGAAGACGTCGGTGCGGGTGACGGTAGGAGCGCCGATATACAGGCGGAACGGGCCGTCGCCAGTAACTTCGCAGGCGCCGTGTGTGTCCGTCGCTGCGTCGTAGTAGCACCACTCGCCGACCAATGGATCGACCTGGGCGACGTTTTCACGGTTGACAGTGAAGAAGTCAGAATCGCCGGCCTGAGCCATGGCGAAGCGGGTGCCCCACTCATCAACTTTCTTGATCAGGATGCGCTCGATGGAAGCAGGTCCACTCGGGCCACCTTCCCAGATGGGCTCGGTGCGCCAGTAGTCATCAAAGCGCAGCAGACCAATTTCCTGACCCTGGGTCCAGTGATCGAGCATATATGGCCCGGTGCCGTTGGTAATGGCGGTAAAGGGACTGTTTTCAGCGGTGATGGCGTAGTGGTTCTGCCAGGTGGCGCAATCGCCATCCCAACCGCCATTCTCAGCTACCCAGTCCTGGTCCATGACTGCACCCCAATAACCAGCCAGGGTCGAGATCAAGGGCGCCCAGGCCTGCTGCAGATTGAGGGTCACAGTCCCGGCTGCGTCATCCGCCACGACCTTGGTCTTGGCATACTCGCAGACACCAGCCAGGATTTCGGGAGCGACCGCTGCCACGGCTGCAGTGTCATCATAATATTTGCCATTTGGTCCTGTTACCTGTTCGATTTCTTCAGGGGTTAGGATAGGCAGAGCTTCGAGACCCCATCTTTCGGCGGCATCTACGAGTACGGAAATGTCATCGATGCCCACACCAAAGTAGGCTTCGGTGAACAGCCACTGCGGGGAAGAGGTGCTGCCCTGCAGGACGCCGCGCACGTAAGAGAAAGCCACGTCCGACGGAGTCAGCTCTGCGCCATTGTGGAAGGTTACGCCTTCGCGGATATTGAAGGTATAGGTCTTGCCGTCTTCGCTGATCAGGCCATTCTCGGCGCTAGGCACTTCTTCAGCCAGGGCAGCCACGAATTCATCGGCCCGCTCGCGGTTATAGAAGACCAGGCCTTCATATACGTTGGCCAGAATGTTGCCGCCAGCGGTTTCATAGTCCAACGCTGGATCCAGCGTGTCAGGCTCACCAAAGGTGGTGTACACCAGGGTGCTGGCGTCGGCGGAAGTGAACTCCTTTTCCACCACCGGCTCGGGGGTCGCAGTCACAATGACTGTCTCCCCTTCCACCACGACCTCAACGGTCTTGATGACTTCCTGAGTCTGGATGATCGTCTCAGGGGTGGGAGTGGCGCAGGCGCCCAGGATCATGCTTGCCATGATCAAGAGCGAGAACAAGAACAGAGATTTGTTACGCATGTTTCTTCTCCTCGAGAAAAAAATTGGTTGAACGGACGGTTTTTACGAACGAAATACGTCTACTGGATTCTGCTGAAAGCCTCACCTCCTCTCAAAAGGATTTTGTGCATCTCGCTGCCGGCGACCATACTACTGAAGTGGCTGGCGAGATGTTGCTCAAGAATTCAGGTCACACCAGGTGGCAGGCCACCCAGTGGTTCGGCGCCACTTCGCGCCATTCCGGTTCTTTGTCAGCGCAAATCTTTTCCGCCAGCGGGCAGCGCGTGCGGAAATGACAACCGGAAGGTGGATTTACCGGGCTGGGTACATCGCCTTCCAGAATGATGCGCTGGCGCTTTTCTTCTTTGAATGGATCGGGGATCGGTACTGCCGAGAGCAGCGCCTGGGTGTAAGGATGCAAAGGATGGCTGTAAAGCTCATTGCGCTCGGCCAATTCAACCAGCAATCCCAGATACATCACCGCCACGCGCTGGCTGATATGGCGCACCACCGATAAATCATGGGCAATAAACAGGTAAGCCAGGTTGAATTGGGATTGTAAATCTTCCAGCAGGTTGATCACCTGGGCCTGGATCGAAACATCCAGCGCCGAGATCGGTTCATCACACACAATGAATTCAGGCTCCAGGGCCAGGGCGCGCGCCACACCGATGCGCTGGCGCTGCCCGCCCGAAAATTCATGCGGGTAGCGGGCAGCAAATCCCGGGCTTAAACGCACGATATTCAGCAGCTCATCCACGCGTTCGCGGATCTCCTGACCTTTGGCTACTTCGTGCACGACAAGCGGCTCCGCCAGGATCTCACCTACTGACATACGCGGGTTCAAGCTGGCGTACGGATCCTGGAAGATCATCTGCATACGTCTGCGCAAGCGGCGCAACTCTTCGCCCTTAAGTTTAACCAGGTCAATTCCATCAAAGAAGACACTGCCTGCGGTCGGGCGATAAAGCTGCAGGATCGTTCGTCCCGCAGTGGACTTCCCACATCCGGATTCGCCCACCAGGCCAAATGTTTCGCCTTTGCGTACATCAAATGTAATGCCATCTACTGCATGCACCACGCCCACCTGGCGCTGGAACACACCTGCCAGGATGGGAAAATGTTTTACCAGGCCTTCTACTTTGAGCAGTGTTTCAGTCATTGCGTGGCTTCCCTTCTTGCACATTCCACCAGCATGCAGCTCTATGACCAACCTCTATTTCAAGCAAGGGTGGGTTTTCCGCGCAGCGCTCAAACCGGTAGGGGCAGCGCGGAGAAAACGGACAGCCTTTCGGTTCATTCATCAAAATCGGCGGCAGGCCGGGAATGGTCGTCAGGCGCTGGTGTTCGTTGCTGTCCAGGCGCGGCAGACTGCGCAGCAAGCCCAGCGTATAGGGGTGCTGTGGATTGGTATACAATTCTTTTACAAGAGCTTCCTCAATAATAAAACCGGCGTACATAACCAACACACGCTGCGCCAGCCCGGCTACGATCCCCAGATCATGGGTGATCCAGATCACAGCCATGCCCAGTTCGTCGCGCAGCTTTTTCACCAGCTCCACGATCTGCGCCTGGATGGTTACGTCCAGAGCCGTGGTGGGTTCATCGGCAATCAGGATTTGCGGGTTACAGGCCAGGGCCATGGCGATCATCACACGCTGGCGCATACCACCCGAGAATTGGTGCGGATATTGTCCGATCCGGTTTTCAGCCTGGGAAATGCCCACCAGCTCCAACAGTTCGATCACTCTTTTTTGAGCATCTACTTTATTCATCCCCAGATGCAGCATCAATGGCTCGGCAACCTGCTTGCCAATGGTGATGACGGGATTTAGCGAGGTCATGGGGTCCTGGAAGATCATTCCAATTTGAGCGCCGCGTACATGGCGGATTTCTTCAGGTGCAAGATGGACCAGGTCTTCATCATGAAACAACGCCCGGCCCCGGATAATCTTACCGGGTGGGCGTGGTATTAACTGCAGGATGGAGTGCATGGTGACACTTTTGCCACAACCGCTCTCACCAACTACTCCGATTGTTTCACCTTCATGCAGCTCGAAGCTGACACCATTTACCGCATGCACAACCCCTTCCGGGGTGTTGAAGCGGGTTACCAAATCTTCTACCTTTAAAATCAGCGGGCGACCGTTTTGCGAATTCATCAAAGGCGTGTCTCCTCGTTTGCTGCAGTCTTTATATTTTTGTCAGTGTGGAAATATTTTATCACTAACTCATAATTTCAAAATATCGGTAAGCATTTTGGGGTAAGCCAATGATCGCTACAATATTAATAGGGCTTACGCACCTGGTTGGAGAATCTGAACTGCTTAACTCATGATTTAACCACAAGGCATACCTTACCACTATTTAAATACTGAGTTCAACCGCTTAAGGTTCAAGGAAACTCATAAAACACTGCTCAGGCATCATCGCCAAAGCGCATTCTCAGGTAAGACGCATAGCGCTCCGGATGAATTTTACCATTTTCAACACCCTGCAGCACCGCACAGCCCGGCTCGTGTACGTGGGTACAATCGCTAAAAGCACACTGCTCTACCGCCTGGCGCATTTCGGGGAAATAGGCATCCAACTCCTCCGGCTCAATATCCCACAAAGCCAGGGCTTTCAATCCGGGCGTATCTGCCACGTAACCGCCTCCAATTACCGGGATCAACTCGCGGACCACGGTAGTATGGCGCCCCTTCCCGGTCGTCTCGCTCACATGCGAAGCCGACAGGCTCAACCCAGGCTGGATCGCATTCATTAAACTGGATTTACCCACGCCTGAAGGTCCGCTAAACAGGGAGACCTTGCCGACCAGGCTGTCGCGCAATACCTGGATACCCTCACCCGTCTTAACCGAGGAATAAATGACCGGGTAGCCTATGGGTTCATAGTGCCCAAAAATGGACTTGGCTGCGGCTAATCCAACCAGGTCCACTTTATTCGCGACGATCACTGCGGGCAAATCCTGCCTCTCGGCAATTACCAGATAGCGATCCAGCATCCCAAGATGGGGCTCAGGATGCGTGCACGCGAAGACAAAGAATGCCTGGTCTGGATTAGCGATCAGGATTTGTTGGTATTCGCCCTGGGGTCTGGGGTCCATCCGTGAAATCATGCGTTGGCGAGGCTCGATGGTTTCAATCACCGCATTTCCCCCGCCCAGATCGGTAATTTGTACCCAATCCCCCACCGCAACTACATCTCCCAGGCGCGGTCCCCTCTTATGCCGCCCGCGCAGCTGGCAGACATAAACATCTTCGGCTGTCTGGACCGCATAAAAACCGGATTGGGATTTGATGATCCGCCCACGCAAAGTCTCATTGTCCAAGGTCGTCAGTCTCCGTCCTCATCTGTATCCGGTGCTTCCTCGAACAATGGCGTAGGCGTGCGAGTAACATTATAAGAAGATTCCCACGGGTAAAGGCGTCCTGGGCTGCCCCGGAAGTAATATTCCACCACCCGGCGGAAGATGGGAGCAGCATAGTCCGAGCCATCGCCAATATTTTCGACTAACACCGCAATGGCAATATCCGGACGGTTTTCGCGTTCCTCGAAAGTATAGCCGGCAAACCAGGCATGGGGTAATCCCGAACCGGATTGCGCTGTGCCAGTTTTCGCCGCCACATTGATATTCAAACCGCTGAACACATGATACGCCGTTCCGCGCGGGTCGGTGCTGCTGACTACCCCTACCATTGCCCGGTGAATGACATCCAGGGTTTCTTGCGATACCGGCAGCTTGCCGCGCTCTTGCGGTTCAAAGGTATATGTATCCGCGCCGTCCGGTGGTGCAATGCGCTCAATCACCTGGGGACGGTAGAGAATTCCGCCATTTCCGACTGCCGCCACAAAATCCGCTACCTGTAAAGGCGTGACCTGTAGAGTGCCCTGACCAATCGCCAGATTGGTCGCATCCATCTGGCTCCCCGGATCAGGCACCTGACCCGGTAACTCTTCAACGCCTTCAATCCCGGTGCGTTCACCCAGACCAAAGCCGCGCGCCATATCTGGGATGGTGGTCTCGAGGCCATTGTCAAACAGCCCCAATCCAATATGATAAAAGAATGGATTACAGGAGCGGATCAAACCACCTGGTAAATCCAACAAACCACTCGGGGGGAATTCTTTCTCTAAAGTCCAGTCGTAAAGTGTCACACCACCCAGCTCGGTGAAGGTATGCCCGCACTGATAAGTGTATTCAGGTGGATACAATCCGCTCTCTATGCCAGCTGCCATGGTGATGATCTTAAATACCGATCCCAGAGGATACTGCCCCTGGGTCGCCCGGTTGTACAAAGGCTGGTTTTGATCATTGAGATTACTGAGCAAGGTGAAGCTGTTGTAGTTAACCGGCTCAAAAGCGTTGGGGTCGAAGTCGGGATTTGAAGCCATCGCCAGCACCCGTCCTGTATCCCGCTCCAATACCACAATAGCGCCCACCAGATCGCCCATCGATTGCTGCACCGCCAATTGAAAATCGCGCTCCAGAGTAGTATAAATGGCTTGTGAAGGCTTGGAACGCGCCTCCGCCAGCCGGGTAACTGGTTGGCCCTGCCCGTTAAAAACGTACAGCGTCCCACCACGTGTACCTGCCAGGTATTCTTCTCCCCAGCGCTCCAGACCGCTGCGGCCCACGCGCTCATCCTGCAGGTAACCCTGGCGTTTGTAGAATTCCACTTCCTCCGGCTGGATGGCGCTTACGTAGCCAATCACATGCGGGGCGATCCCACCATCGAAATAATAGCGAGCTTTGTACGGGCTGAGCACCAATCCGCCAAACCCGGACAGAGCATCATAATTGCGGGCAATTTCACTGGCCGCCACTTCACCCAACGGCAAATACCAGCCTCCCCCCGGGGGGAAGTTCTCGTACATGGCCTGGATCGTATCCGAGCTGTAACCAGTCAGGCGCACCAACCAGCTAAATAGATCGTCTGCCTGATCCTCGATAATATTATCGGGGTAGAGGCCAATCGCGGTAGCATCCGCCTGAGCGACCAACGCTTTGCCCGTCCGGTCATAAATATTGGCCCGCGCCGGTATCTCCAGGTCCATACGCATATAATTATCGCCCGCCAGCTGGGGATGGATGAGCGTATCATCCCACATCACATGCCATTCACCGCGTTCCAGGCGCAGGTTCATCAGCGTATCCCATTCCAGGTTACCCACCAGGATACTTGTGAGGTACACGCGATAACTCACTTGAGAGGTATCTGGATTGGTGAGCGCTGAAAGTACTTCGTAGTTCAGGCTGCTCATCCCGGCTTCGGCTGCCACGCTGCGATACTGGCTGGTAAATTCTTCTTCGGTGATCGCCTCCTGGCTAACCTGCGTGAGCATCTGGTACATGGCTGGATAATCTTCGCTTTTCCAGGCATCCAGATAAGCGCGGGCGCGTTCTTTGACATCGGGAGCACTGGTTGTACGCACTCCAGCCCCGGCCAGGGTCGCTGTTGCTTGTGGAACACCTGTCTCTTGAGGTGCAGCAGGCTGGCTGCATGCCGCTACCAACAGGAGCAGTAACATGATGAACCAAAAAATACGTTTCATTGTTTTCTAGGTTTTTCTCCAAACAACTGTGACCGCTGCAGCGGTCACAGTTGTACAGGTCATCCGTCCAACACCAGCGGTTCCACAGCGCACGCATCCCCTGGCGCGGCTGCCTGGCATTGGCGCACAACTTCAGTCTGTGAAGTGATACCGAATTTCTCCAGCATGCGCGCCAGGACACACAGCGGTAAGCCAACCACATTCGCATAACAGCCGTGTAAGCATTCGACTGGACGGAAACCTGCATGCTGGATGGCATAGGCGCCTGCCTTATCCAACGGATCACCCGTTGCGACATAAGCCTTGATCTCCGCCTCGCTGTAGGAGCGCATCACCACATCCGTCGCGACCAACTCTCGCTCCAACCGGCCATCAGCTACATTCAGGACCACCAGACCGGTAAGCACCTGATGGGTACGCCCGCGCAACTGGCGCAGCATGGTCGTAGCTTCATCCGCGTCAGCCGGTTTCGCCAGTACCCGCGCTGGCTGGCTATGGTTTCCATTCCAGTCCACCACGGTAGTGTCCGCCGCGATCACGTATGCCCCCACCCGCACCTCTTGCGCAACAGCCCGAGCTTTGCATTCCGCCAGGCGCAATACATATCGGCGCGGATCTTCGTCCGGCAATAATTGCTCGTCTACCTCGGCCGGTTGTACAGTGAAATCCCAACCGCCCAGGCTCAGAATTTGCCTGCGACGTGGGGAATTAGACGCCAGGACCAATACCATGCAGAGGATTCTAACATACTCCACACGCTCCCAAATCCTCTACCTTAAAAGATCAAGCGAAGTGGCACACAAACTACTCCGAACCCTCAAGTCGCAGTAGAATTGATAAAATGTACAGACAAGGATATTGGATTTAAGTGGCGAGGAGCAAAACATGCAGGCATTAATCGAGCGTATTAAAAAAGAAGGTCGCAATCTGGGCAATGGCATCTTAAAAGTGGATGGGTTTATTAATCATCAGGTTGACCCGGGCTTGATGGATCAATGTGGGCAAGAGTTTGCACGGCGTTTTCATGCCATCGGCGCCACCAAAATCTTAACTGCAGAAATCTCTGGCATCGCGCCAGCCCTGACCACCGCGTTTCACATGAATTTGCCCGTCGTGTACGCGCGCAAACACAAGCCGATCACCATGCCAGATCAAGTGTTCCTCACTCTGACACCCTCGCATACCAAAGGCCGCATTGTGGAATTGATCATCTCGCCCGAGTATTTAGCAGGCGGGGAAAAGGTGTTGATTATCGACGATTTTCTTGCCAGCGGAGCCACAATCCTGGGGCTGGTGCGATTAGCAAATTCGGCAGGCGCACAGGTAGTAGGGATTGGCGCGCTGGTTGAAAAAACCTTTGAGGGCGGGCGTCAGGCACTGCAGCACCTGGGTATTCCGATTGAGACTCTGGCGCGCATCCGCCAGATGGATGGCGATCAGATCCTTTTCGAGGACTGAGCCAATGGCAGCTTCTATCGCCATACTCGATTTTGGTTCACAGACTGCCCAGCTCATCGCCCGCCGGGTGCGCGAGATGCATGTATATTGTGAATTATTCCCCTGGGATGCTGACCCAGCCCAGGTGATGTCAATCACCCCCCAGGGATTTATCCTTTCGGGTGGCCCTGCGTCGGTATACGATCCGGGAGCGCCTTATCTGCCTGCCTATGTGCTGGATAGCCAGCTCCCCATCCTGGGGATTTGTTATGGTATGCAAGCGCTTACGCATGCTCTGGGTGGTGTGGTCGCCGCTTCCACGAAACACGAGTATGGATTGGCGGTGGTAGAAAAGCATCTTCCAAATCCGCTGATCGATATGCAAAGCCTGGATGTATGGATGTCTCATGGAGACCGCATCGAAACTCCACCCGCTGGATTCACGGTACTGGCAAGCAGCTCGAATTCCCCCGTTGCGGTGATGGGGGACGCCAGGCGCGGCTACTATGGACTGCAGTTTCACCCAGAAGTACACCATACCCCGCGTGGAGCGGAAATCCTGCGCCATTTTGTTTTCGATGTCTGCAGGGCCAGCCCAGATTGGACACCCGACTCAATCATCCATGAAAGTGTAGCGCGCATTCGCCAGCAGGTAGGCGATCAGATGGTCATCTCGGCAGTCAGCGGTGGGGTCGATTCAAGCGTCGCCACCGCGCTGGTACAACGCGCAATTGGCGACCAGCTGGTCGCAGTATTTGTGGATACCGGGATGCTGCGCGAGAACGAAGCCGCCCAGGTTCAAAAAGCGCTTCACGACCAGTTGGGCGTGGAATTGATCACGATTAACGCCGTAGAGCGTTTCATGCAAGCCTTAAGCGGCGTGACCGAGCCCGAGCAAAAGCGGCGCATCATTGGAGAACAATTTATCCGCATCTTCGAAGAACAGGCTCGCATGGTGGGCAAACCCCGCTTTCTGGTACAGGGCACAATTTACCCGGATGTGGTCGAATCCAGTGCTCCCGATCGCGCCCAGGCGCAGCGCATCAAGACGCATCATAATGTTGGTGGGCTGCCCGAGCAAATGGATTTCGAGCTGGTGGAACCGCTGCGTTATTTATTTAAAGATGAAGTACGCCTGGTGGGTGAAGCACTGGGTCTGCCGTCTGAGCTGGTCTGGCGCCAGCCCTTCCCGGGGCCGGGGCTGGCTGTGCGCTGCCTGGGTGAGATTACTCCAGAACGTATTGCCCGGCTGCGCGCCGCCGATGAAATTCTGACCAGCGAATTACGCGCCGCGGGTCTCTTACGCTTTACGCAGCAAGCCGGCGCTGCGCATGGCACTGCGCAGGCGTTCGCCGTCTTGCTGCCTGTGCGCTCGGTAGGCGTGATGGGCGACCACCGTACATATCAGGAGGCTGTGGCGCTGCGCGCCATCACCACCGAGGACTTTATGACCGCCGACTGGGCGCGCCTGCCCTACGAGTTATTGGCCCGCATAGCCAACCGCATTGTGAACGAAGTAGACGGAGTCAACCGCGTGGTGTATGATATAACCAGCAAACCCCCCGCGACTATTGAATGGGAATAACGTAGACTTCACAAAGAGCACTTAATTTGTTCGGAATTGAAAGGAGAGTCAGCCATGCAAATCGGCGAAGTTCTTTCTAACGCATGGAAAATTATTTGGAAGCATAAAGTCCTGTGGATTTTTGGCATCCTGGCAGGCATTGGCGGCACCAATACCGGTTCCAGCTTATCGCAACAAACGAAATACCAGGAAGATATCACCCCCCAATTTGAAAATTTCGCCAACCAGTTTTCAAATTGGCAAATCGCCCTGTTCGTTGGGATTCTGATCCTGATTGCCTTACTCCTGGTCGTGCTGGTGATCTTCCTGAGCACTATGGGGCGCATCGGTTTGATCCGCGGCACATTCCAGGCTGATCGGGGTGCTGCAAAACTAAGTTTTGGTGAGCTTTTTAGCGGTGGGATGCCGTATTTCTGGCGCGTGTTTGGTCTGAACTTGCTGGTAGGGCTGGCATTTGCTTTGATTGTGATCATCATCAGCGTACCCCTGGCTGTCTCGGTCATTGGCCTGGTCTGCCTGATTCCAATGCTGTGCCTCCTGGGCCCGATAGGGTTATTCATCAACCTGGTTATTGAGCAAGCCAACAATGCCATGGTGATCGAGGGCAAAAGCATCATGGACGGGCTGCGCCGCGGCTGGGAGGTCGTGCGCGACAATCTGGGATTGATTGTTGTCCTGGGCCTGGTTCTGTTCCTGATTTCCTTGGTAGGCGGATTCCTGATTGGGATTCCGTTCGCACTCATTCTGGGACCGGTGGTGGCAGGTGCAATTATAGGAACCGATGCAGCCGTAGGCAGCGGCATAGGGATTTCCTTGTTATGCCTGGTTGGATATTTACCGGTCTTGTTTCTGCTCAATGGTATCCTGCAAGGCTATATCCACTCTGCCTGGACTCTGGCCTACCTGCGCCTGACAACCCGCAACCCAATCCTGGAGCCAAATTCCAGCCCCGTGCAGTAAATTTCCTTAGTTCTGGTTTCCAAAAACCCTTGCCCTGCTTCATCCATGAGCAGGCAAGGGTTTTTATTTTCTCCTGAAACCCGAACATCCTGAATTTGGTGCTGTGAGTCCACAAACTGGTGTTATTGCTCAGCTAATTTTTTCCCGATACTTGAGAAATTATCTACGAATGGACTAGCTTTTTTTCTCGATGAAATCTATGTCTGGCTACTGTTGGAACACCTGGATGGTTGGCTGTTGTAAGGGTTTATCTTGTGCTAAAATTTTGCCATGTTCTCTCGTCACATCCGATATATCTTTTGGGTGCTTTGCCTGGTGCTCCTTGTTAGCCCTGTACAAGCCCAATCGACCGCCCGCGCCAGCTTAACTTCACCCCAGGTAGAGGCCTTCCCATTCGTAGAAACCTATTTGGATGTGCATGCTGCAGATGGTACGTTCATTCATGATCTGCAGCCATCCCAGATCACCCTCCTGGAAGACGAACTACCCGCTCAGGAAGTCGCTATACAGGAGCTGCGCCCCGGAGCACAGCTGGTAGTCGTCGTCAATCCCGGTCCGGCAATTGGGATGCGCAACAGCCGGGGCGTATCCCGCTACGAGTTGATCCGGCAGGCGCTTGAACAATGGACTACTGCGCGACTGGGGAGCACCGTTGATGATTTGAGTTTATTAATAACCGGTGATCGAGAAACCAGCCACATAAAAGACCCCCAGGCATGGCTGGATGCACTGCCACCTACCCTGGAAAATGCCCGCCAAGCCGTGCCAGGTTTAGATACTTTGTCTCAGGCAGTGGATATGGCTGCTGACGCGACCCCACGTGCAGGCATGGGCCGTGCAGTGTTATGGATTACTACCCCGCTGGAAAACAGCCAGAATCTGGCTTTAGATAATGTGATCGCACGCGCTAACCAGCAAGGGATTAACATTTTTGTATGGCTGGTCTCCTCTGCTGAGGCCGAATCCACCAGCGCTGCCCAGCGTTTAACTGAGCTGGCCATGCAAACCGGAGGAAAGTACTTCCTATATACCGGTCAGGAAACGCTCCCGGACCTGGAAAGCTATCTGGAACCGATCCGTAATATTTACCATATTTCCTATATGTCCCGCGTGCGCCAGAGCGGATCCCACCATATCAGCGCTGTGATTCAAAGCGCTGCAGAGACGATCTCCACGCCCCCGGTAAATTTCGAGATCAATCTGCTTCCGCCCAACCCGGCTTTTATCAATCCACCTTTGGAAATCACACGCCAACTTCCTGAACAACTGACCGGGGTGGCTGCAGCGAATGTAGCCATTGAAGATTACTCGCCCGCCGAACTAACCCTGCAAATCCTGGTCGATTTTCCAGACCAGCGGATGCGCAGCCTGGTGAGGACCGCTTTACTGGTAGATGGGACAATAATCGACGAGAACACATCACCACCCTTCGACTCCTTCCAGTGGGATATTCGCTCCCTGGCTGAAAGCGGGTCCCACTCCCTGCAGGTAACTGCTGAGGATATCCTCGGATTGAGAGGATCCAGCATCAATACCATTGTAGAAGTAAATGTCCGGCGCCCTGCGAATAGCTTATGGGTGCTGCTGGCACGCAACACACCCATACTGCTGGGGTTGGCTGTATTGCTTTCCAGTGCAGTCGTACTACTGCTCCTGGTCGTCGGTGGGCGCATACGTCCACGCCGGCTGCCCCTGAGCCGCGTCAAAAGCATTCCCGCTCAAGTATCCCCTGCCCCACCCACAGATCAGACGCCTCAGACCTGGTCCAGCCGCCTGCACTGGCCACAGCGACGGGTCAAACCTCATGCGGAAGCCTATTTGACCGCCCTTCCCCGTGACGATGCGCCTGATACATTGCCTCCCCTGGCTCTTGCTTCCCCGGAAGTCACGATTGGCAGCGACCCACAACGCGCCACCGTGGTGCTCAATGACCCTTCTGTCGAAGGATTGCATGCCCACCTGTTGCGTACTGAAGACGGCTTATTTACCCTGATTGATGCCGGTTCCATTGCCGGCACCTGGGTAAACTACACACTGCTTCCCCCTGAGGGAGTCTGCCTTGAACATAATGATCTGATCCAATTAGGTCGCTGTAGCTTTCGCTTCACCCAGACCCATCCAGCACTGATACGCAAGCCGGTCATTCGTCCCCTGGATAGGACCAACCTGTATCCCAAACGTGAGGAAACCCTATGATACCGGCAGAGCGAGCCCACCTTAATGTGGCGGCTGTCAGTCATCCAGGAATGAGTGGCAAGAACAATGAAGATCGCTATAGCGTATCAGCATTTTCCACTCCTGAAGAACCTCCACAACCCAGCCTGCTGGCAATTATCGCAGATGGTATCGGCGGTCACCGCGCCGGCGAAATAGCGGCTGAAATCGCTATTGAAACCATCAGCCAGGTCGTGGCAGCCAGTGATGGCAGCCAGCCTGAGCACACGCTGCAAGAAGCCATCCAGCGAGCCAGCCAGGCGATTTACCAGCAAGCCCATAATGATCTGAGCCAGCGTGGGATGGGATCTACCTGCGCCTGCTGCTGGATTATTGGGGAGCGCTTGTATACCACCACCGTGGGTGACTCGCGTATCTACCTGGTGCGCAATGGAGTTTTCCAACAAATCTCAACGGACCACACCTGGGTACAGGAGGCCATTGATCAAGGATCAATCGCCCCTGGCCAGGCCAGGGATCATCCGAACGCACATGTTATCCGCCGCTATCTGGGCTCTCGCCAGCCGGTGATCCCCGATATGAGGTTGAAACTAAACAGCCAGGAAAATGACCGTCAGGCAGAAACGAACCAGGGCTTTCTACTTAAGCCTGGCGACCGGATATTGCTGTGCTCTGATGGTTTGACGGATCTGGTGGAAGATCATGAAATTCTGCACTATCTGCAAACCCACACACTGAATACTGCCCTGGAGCAATTGGTGGTGCTGTCCAACCAACGTGGCGGGCATGACAACATTACCATCATCAGTATGCAAATCCCCGAAGAAATGGGCAGCCAGCCACCAGGCTTGCCACAAAAAAAACGGGAGCGCAGCCGGGTATCTACCTGTGCAATCATGCTGAGTATTGGCGTTGTGATAGCTCTGGTGATCGGCAGCCTATCGATAGCATATTGGAATATGACCAGCCCCAAACAGACCATGACCCCCACCACGCTGTTCACGCTGGTACCGGTGATCATCCCCACGACTGGCAATAACCTTACATCTACTGCTGAAAGTCCGGCCACGCGCTTGCCTACGCTAACCGTGGACCAGACCGGCCCACCCCGCAGCACGCCAATTTCAGCCACATTGACCCCCTGGCCGACCAACACCCCCAATCCATAATGCAAGATGCCTGGCATTATTTGTACCAGGCATCCAAAACAGAACAGACCAGTTGTACTCGGATCAGACGCTGTGAATTAAGACAGACAGCCTCTCAACAACCAGGCTTATGCTCAGGGCATAAAAGCATAATAAACTCGATGCCGGACTGCCACGATCAGAATGCGCTCCACCGGATTAACCGCCAGGGCTGTGCCTTCACCGCTGCCCAACGCTTGAGCAGGCATAAATTGGCGCTGAATAGCCAGTGTTCGCAGGCTGAACTGAAAGACCCCATTGGTTTGAGGCGCCAACAGATAGAGTGAAGGATCAGGCGAGGGGGTTGTCAACAATACACCAAAGGCATCTGGCAGCTGTAATGGCACGCCAGCCGGGTCGATCCGGTAATCGACATAAGTTGCGGGGTCCATACATCGTGTAGGAGAGACCACCAGGCCACTGTATGTACACATAACCATGCTGCCGCTGGCGCGCAGTAAGTACAGCTGCTCCTTTTCGACCGCCATATCAACGACATCATCCAGGTTCGGAACTTCATCCCCGAAGAAAAACTGCGGTTCTTGTGCAAAATCACTCCCCCAATAAATCCAGACTGCCCGGTTGAGCGGGTCTAACACATATGTATTGCCTTGTTCAAGGGTCAAAGAGGTAAGATCGCCGTCAACCACCCGATTGGGGAGCGTCAACACTTCCACATCCGGTGAGCCGCTGGTATAGCACATAACAATTCCACCGCGCGCATCCATGCCCATTACCGCAGCCCTGGCGCTGTTCGATGGTGAATAGGTGATATCCACCAGAGGTCCAATCTGGTAAACCAGCGAGGCATCTGGTCCACATTGGAAAGCGAGGTCGATCTCATAGCCACTATTTGTCACCAGACCGCGCAAAACACGCCCAGAATTACGATCCAGCATATATAGATCGTTATCGACCACCAGCATACGGGCTATGGATACATCTTCCGACAACCCACCAATGATTGCGGGTTGGTAATTGAGCCGGCGCACATTATCCAGATCATCCATTGCCAGCTGGATATGCTGGCGCATGTCCTGGGTTTGCTGAGTAACCCCATAGACCTCAACCTGTTCCAGCAGGGATAAAGCCTGGTGGAACCCCGCCCGGCGAACCTGAGGATCTGTCTGGCTATCCGCCAGCTGCACCTGTTCTGTTGCCTGGGCGAATAAGGTCTGATATTGCACTGAGCGACCCAGTTGTGTGTAAACCCCGCTGGCAATCACAACAATAATCAGCGGGACCGCAATCGCAATCAACGCCATGACAGGCGTAGGAATAGTAAAGAGTGATTCGTCTGGCAAGATGCGCACCAGAAGCGTTTTGAGCTGGCGACCTGCAGCACCCAGCACCCCACCGATAGGGCGCCCGGCCGCGGCTAAAGCCGAGGTGAGCGGCGCAAAATCGGCGCGCTGGCGGCGCGCACTGCGCACCGGCCTGGCAGCACTCCCAGACCCCATTTTTGCGGGCTGGCTGGTTTCTTGAGACATTGACGCTGCTGCGGGTGTGGCGGTCGCCATGGCTGCTGTTTGGTCTGCGCCGGCGCGCTCTACAGGCAGTGGCATCCAGGGCACCTGATCTAATTCACCACTGGACGATACATCCTCCTCGGGTGGCTCGATCTCTGCTGCTTCTTCTAGCTCTAATTCTTCAGGTTGGCTTGAGGCAGAAATCATCTCGACTGGCCGCGGAGGTTCTTCGGGGTTTTCTACGGCGGAGGTCTGTGGGGGAAATTCAATTGGTGTGATCTGTGCTGCTAGCGCTTCATCGCGCACAGCCTCCAACTCATCACCCGGTGTTTGGATCGCTTCTTCTACTGTATCCTGCTCAATCGGCTGAGCCACCACCTCAGCAGCGCTGGGGCGCGCTGGCTGAGTGCTCAGGCGAGTGACAAGCCCTTTGCCTGGGCGCGCCTGCATCAAGTAAGCATTTAAATCCAACCCGGCCCGGCTGAGTAATTTTCGCCTTTGGCTCTCGGGACCTTGCCCATGCAAGCCTGCCAATGCAACCTGGCTCCAGGTTGGATCAGATTCTGCAGCAACCAGCAGCGTGTCATTCGATTCCAGGGAGGCATGAAAAAAACGAATGGGTGTATTGCGGCTTAAACCCAGGCCCCGCCCCGAAATCTGCGGGTCATGGATATGCTGAGCGTTACCGGCAGCTATTAGATAGGCATGCACCGGCCCGGATTGCGCCAGATAAAGTTGGTTTTCCTTAAAAACAACCAGGCTGAGCAGACCAATTGCCTGGCGCCCGCTGCTGGCATTCTTTAAATTGCGCTCCAGTAGATATTTGTTCAATGCCTCTGCCAGACTACGCAGCGCAGCAGTCACCGAACCGGAGCTCTGATAGTACACCTGGGCCAGACGTGCTAAAAGCTGATCCTGGTGCGCGGGGGCCAGCGGCGCATTCCCCGCCACGCTTAAGTGTAAGATAAGCTGGTCGGCTTTACGGCTACGCGCGGTTCGCCGCGGCGGCGCAGCAACATGCAGACCGCTGGGTTCGGCCTGGTCTTGTCCGGCAGTGCGGACCAGTGAGAGTAGATGAAGGTCAAGGACTTGTGACATGGGCATTCATATTTTGTGCATTCGTTGGCTGGATAGTCCAATTGGACAAATTATACTGGTAAAATGCTGATTAGATGAGCACCGGCTCAGGGCAATCCTGGCGAGACAGGTGCTTTTCCCAAATAATGATTCTGGGGATGTTATCAATGCAGTTCACCCTTCTGCGTTCAAACGATGAATTTCAAGCTCTGGCAGACGAATGGAACCATCTGCTGGCAATGAGTGCAAGTCACGTGCCATTTCTGCGCCACGAATACCTTATGGCCTGGTGGCAAACTCTGGGCGGCGGTGAATGGTCAAACTCTGCCGGGCCTAAACCCGAACTATATGTGGTGCTTGGCCGGCGCTCGGATGGCAGTCTGGCAGGCATTGCACCCCTGTTCTACACCCTCAACCGGGATGGCGAGCCGGCTTTAATGCTGCTGGGCAGTATCGAAATCTCTGATTATCTGGATTTGATTGTACCGCAGGAGGATTTGGAAACTTTCATCCCTGCCCTATTAGATTTTCTGGATAGCCCTGCCTTACCACCCTGGGCTGTGCTGGATTTCTATAACATCCTGGAGTCATCGCCGTCTTTAGCGGGTTTGCAAGCTGCCGCACAGGCGCGCACCTGGACCTATCAGCAAGAAAAACTTCAGCACTGCCCCAGCATTCATCTGGCCAGCGACTGGGAAACCTATCTGGCCGGTATTGACAAAAAACAGCGCCATGAGATCCGCCGTAAGATGCGCCGGATAGAAAGTCAGGAACATGCTGTTCGCTGGTATATTGTCGAAGATCAGGCTAACCTTGAAGATGAACTCGATGCTTTATTCGATCTTATGGCATTTGATCCCGAAAAAAAGCGCTTTCTAACCCAGGAGATGCGCACCCAGATGCACCTGGCTTTTCACGCTGCTTTTCAGGCTGGCTGGCTACAGCTTGCGTTTATCGAAATTGATGGCGAGAAAGCTGCTGGTTACGTGAATTTTGATTACGAGAATCAAATCTGGGTTTACAACTCCGGGATCAATTTTGACCTGGGTGCGCTCTCGCCCGGCTGGGTGCTGCTCGGGTATCTCATCCAGTGGGCAATAGAACATGGACGCGCCAGCTTCGACTTTATGCGCGGTGATGAGGATTACAAATATCGCTTTGGCGCTATTGACAGGCGCATCGTGCGCGCCACATTACGACGTAATAGCCAGTAAGCTTATACACCTCTCACCCAACGGGGTATGCCAGGTCCGCCCAGGCGTACACTGCTGGTCTGATCAGCCCAGACACCCGGCACGACCGCGCTGCAGCTCGGGCATTTACCGGCACCGGTCACGTGATAGCCGTGGATGGTATAACCTGAGCGCTCAATAAGCAGTGCACGGCAGTGTGGGCAGTAGGTGTTTTCATATTCTCCCACTCGCCCAGGGATATTCCCTGCATACACAAAATTCAAGCCTGCTTCCTGTCCAATCTCCGCCGCCCGTAGAATCGTTTTCACCGACGTCGGCGCAGGGTCCAGCATCTTGTAATCTGGATGGAAAGCCGTCACGTGCCAGGGTATATCGGGGGAGACTGATCTGATGAAGCGCGCTGCCTCCAGCAACTCTCCGGTGCTGTCATTGAAACCGGGCACCACCAGGGTGACCACCTCCACCCATAAACCCAGCTCATGCGCCATGCGGATACTATCCAGCACATGCTGCAGCACCCCGCCCAGGCTGCGGTATTGGCGGTCCTGCATGGTCTTCAGGTCGATCTTATAGGCTGAGAGATAGGGGCGTAAATAACGCAGCACTTCGGGGGTGGCATTACCATTGGAAACATAGGCGCAGTGTAATCCGGCCCTTTTGGCCTCGCGGAAAATACCAACCGCCCATTCCGAGGTAATGAGCGGCTCGTTGTAAGAGGACACGATCACCTGTGCATGAGCCCGTTGAGCAAGATCCACCATCTGGGCGGGGGTGATCCGCCGCACCAGAGAGCCGGCAATATCCGAACCTGGATCGCGCAGCGCCTGTGAGGTGAGATGATTCTGGCAATAGGCGCAGTGAAAATCGCAGCCCAGCATCCCAAAAGTCAGCGCATCCGCGCCAGGCAGCACATGGAAAAACGGCTTTTTCTCAATCGGATCAGCCTGCAGCGCGGCCACATATCCCCACGGGACGCGCAGCTCACCTGCCTGATTGAAACGCACCTGACATATTCCGCGCCGTCCCGGGCGGATCAGGCAGCGGTGACCGCATGCGACACAGCGCACGGCGCCATCTTCCAGGTGCTCTATCAGTTCGCCCTCTACCGTTAAAGTATCCAGAAACTCGCCAAGAGTTGTCATTAGCTCTACTCCATTCCCAACTACCTTTTTTTACAATAAACATGGGAGCAATGAAACAGATATGTTCTACCTCATACCGGCAAAGCAATCCAGCCACCCCCGTTTTCCCCTGAATGGCATAACTGCTATCTATTATAATCACATCCATGCGCAGTTTAGTCATTCAAGCTGGCGGTCAATCCCGCAGGATGGGCCAGGATAAGGCCCTGCTGCCTTTCCTGGGACAACCCCTGATCCAGCGCGTGATCGCCCGCACGAGGCATCTTGCGGACGAGACCCTCATCACCACCAACCATCCCGAAAACTATGCATTTTTAGGCTTGCCGCTGTACCCGGACATCATCCCCAACCGCGGTGCACTGAGCGGGCTGTACACAGCTCTGCATGCTGCTCGTCACGACAGCGTCATCATCGTCGCCTGCGATATGCCCTTCGTCTCACCCGAGTTACTGAGCGTTCAAATAGACTGGCTGGAACAGGGCTATGATGCGGTTATCCCACGCGGGGAAGGGGGAACCGAGCCTTTCCACGCCGTGTACCGTCGCTCCGCCTGCCTGGGGCTGGCCCAGGCTGCCCTGCAAGCCGAGAAATGGCGCGTGGACGCCTGGTTTCCACAGGCCAACATCCGATATTTAGAGAACGACGAAATCCAGCGCCTGGACCCAACCGGGCTGGCGTTCTGGAATGTCAATAACCCTGAAGAATTTGAGCGCGCTGAAGCCCTCGCTCGCCAACATGACCAACGGAGTATCCCATGACCCTAGATCTCACCGCCGTACGCCAGCAATTTCCCGCCCTGGAGAAACCTGCCATCTTCCTGGATAATCCCGCTGGCACACAGGTCGCACGCACTACCCTGGCCCGCGTGGAAAGCTACCTGCGCGATACCAACGCCAATCACGATGGCGCTTTTGCTACCAGCCGCGCATCCGATGCCCTGATCGATGCCGCCCGATCGGCTGCAGCAGATTTCCTGGTTGCCAGCCGCCCTGAAGAGATTGTCTTCGGCCCAAATATGACCTCCCTGACCTTCAACCTCAGCCGCTCTATCTCCCGCACCTGGGCCCCGGGCGATACGATTGTCGTCACCCGTCTGGATCACGACGCCAATATCACACCCTGGGTGATGGCTGCCCAGGATCGCGGCTGTCGCGTGCGTTGGGTGGACTTCCACCCCGAAGACGGCACCCTGGACCTGGACGACCTGCAGGCAGCGCTGGCCGAAAACCCGCGCCTGCTGGCTGTGGGTTACGCCTCCAACGCTCTGGGGACGATCAATCCGGTCCAGGAGATCATCAGCTGGGCGCATGCTGCCGGGACGCAGGTTTACATCGACGCGGTGCAGTACGCGCCGCACGGACCTGTTGACGTGCAGGAGCTGGATTGCGATTTCCTGGTCTGTTCAGCCTACAAATACTTTGGTCCGCATGTGGGAGTACTGTATGGGAAATATGATCTGCTGGACAAGCTGACCGCTTACAAAGTGCGCCCTTCCTCGAAAAATCCCCCTGGCAAATTCGAGACCGGCACCGGCAACTTCGAGGGTTATGCCGGAGTGATGGGCGCGCTGGAATATTTTGAATGGGTGGGAGAAACCTTCGGCGTTGAGCACGCTGAAATCTATGCCGGGAAATATCAGGGGCGCACTCTAAAGCTCAAGCAAGCCATGCGCGCCATCCGCGCTTACGAGTTCGAGCTGTCGCATGCCTTGCTGGATATATTGGAAGAAACACCTGGCGTAACCGTATACGGACCCACCGACCGGCAGCGTCTGGAAGAGCGCGTGCCTACCGTCAGCTTCACGCTGCAAGGCATGCACCCGCGCCAGGTGGCGGAGGCATTGGACAAAGAGAATATCTACGTATGGGATGGGAATTACTACGCCCTGGCCGTCACCGAACGCCTGGGGCTGGAGGAAAGCGGCGGTATGGTGCGGGTTGGACCGGTGCACTACAATACAATTCATGAGATCGAGAACTTTGGAGAGGCGCTTAATCTCCTCGTTGCCAGGTAAAAATCCAGATCATGTTCGCAGTGTGCAGAGTGCCTGCCGAATTTCACCCAGGTGATAGGCCGTGTGGGCAATCACCCCCATCGCCCCGCCGATCTCCATTTCGCTCGTCCAGCCTGGTGTTTCATGTATCAAATTGATGATACGGTTGTAGGAATCGCGTAATTCAGCCTGTATGGCGTTCCATTCCTCAGGGCTGACGGCGCTCACAGTGCGCCAGATCTCACCCCAATCGACGCGCGCATAATCATGTTCACGCACATTGCGATCGACCACGTCTAGATAGAAAGCCACATGTTTCACCTGCGCCGCCAGAGTGGCGCATTTTCCGCCTACCGGGATGGAGGCTTCAGCGGCGCTGATCGTCGCCAGGGTCTCAAAAAGCGAGGTCCCCCGGTCCAGAAAGTATCCGTGCACGTTGTCAAAGGCCTCATCCAGAACTGAGACCAGGGCTTTGGTAAAGAGTTCGGATTCAATTGTTGACATCATCCATCTCCATCAGATAATCCTTAAGAATCTTTGCGCTGCTGTGCTCCGTATCGCGTGCAGCCAACACAAAGGTGACCACCTTTTCTTCGCTAAGCACTTGTTGCAGGCGTGCGACTTCCGGATTCTGGTCCAGCTCCAGGCGGTAACGATATTGAAACTCGTCCCACAGGCTTAGATCGTGGTTATACCATTTTCGCAGCTCCGGGCTGGGGGCGACATCCTTAAACCAGCGATCGATCCTGGCCTGCTCTTTGGTCAGTCCCCGCGGCCACAAGCGCTCAACCAGAATACGCAGCCCGTCATCTGCTGCGGGTTGTTCGTAAGCGCGTTTTAAGCGGATCATACACACTGCTCCCTTTCTGATCAAGACAACCCCATCCCAGCAGTGATGAGATTTCCTTCAAGCTATGTTCGCTTTAACAGACCTGTCGATCAGCTCTTGTAGAACGGCGAGATCGACATCTGCCAATTTCTTGATATACAGGCAGCCTTTGCCGGTTTTGTGCTTACCCAATCTGCTGAGAAGTTCCTCAAAACCCGAAAAGCCAGACATGATATAGAGGGTCAGGTTTTGCTTGCGCGGCGAGAAGCCCGTTAATAACCAATCACCTCCTCGACCACTGGCATAAGTATAGTGATATGAGCCAAACCCAACAATTGAATCGCCCCACATCTTCGGCTCGGCGCGCGTCGCTTTCTTCATCATTTCCAGGATCGTATAGCAATCCTGCCTGCGGCCCTCATCCGCAACGCCGTCCAGAAAAGCCGCTACTGGCTGATCGTTTACCTTCGTCTTAAGCTCTGCCATCTCTGCAACTCCTATGATTCTACAAAATCTCTGTGAGATCATACCCTCATGTTTTTTCTAACCATCAACGTGTAGTCTACCTTTACGACTATAGTCACACTCACATCTTACTGCTGGTAAAATAAAGCCGGAACAAAAATTAATAAAAGGAGCACACCATGACCGCCCAAATTATTGACGGAAAAGCAATCGCCCAAAGCGTACGTGATCAAGTAGCTGCTGAAGTAGCCCGGCGTACTGCAGCAGGAAAACCGCAACCGACCCTGGCTACAGTCCTGGTCGGCGAGCGCCCCGACTCGGCTGCTTATGTGGCTTCCAAGCAAAAGGCCTGCGCCGAATTAGGCATGGGCTCAGTAAGCCACCATCTGCCTGGCGACGCCACCCAGCAGCAGGTCGAAACCCTGGTTAAAGATCTGAACGATGATCCAAAGATCAACGGCATTTTAGTACAGCTGCCGATGCCCGCCCATATCGACGAAGAGCGTGTGTTGCAGCTGATCAATATCGAAAAAGATGTCGATGGCTTCTCGCCGCTCAATATCGGTCGTCTGGCGCAGAAAGGCCGCGAGCCGCTCTTTGTGCCCTGCACACCCTTCGGATGCATCTACTTGCTGGAGCAGTCCGGTGTAAAAATTGAAGGCGCCAACGCCGTGGTCCTGGGGCGCTCCAATATCGTCGGTATGCCAGCCGCGCTCCTGCTCATTGGGCGTAATGCCACAGTCACCGTCTGCCACTCCCGCACCCGCGACTTGCCGGGTGTCGTGCGCCAGGCGGATATCCTGATCGCCGCCATCGGCAGGATGGAAATGGTGCGCGGCGATTGGATCAAACCCGGCGCGGCAGTCATCGATGTAGGGATCAACGAAAAACCTGATCCCACCAAAAAAAGCGGGCGCCGTCTGGTGGGTGATGTAAACTACGAGGAAGCCAAGGAAGTCGCCGGCTTCATCACGCCCGTCCCGGGTGGGGTTGGCCCAATGACCATCGCCATGCTGATGAAAAACACGCTGCATGCGGCTGAAATTCAGAATCCGTAAGCCGCGTTTCGTTTGATCTCCCGCGGGCCGGTGATTGCACCGGCCCGTTGCTTTTATCGCAGCTCACAGCCTGCCCCCAGCGTCTGTATACCCATCAACCGGCTGCCGCATAGGCTTGCCTGACCCAGGCAATCACTTCTTCGTCCACTTCGCTCGCATCGCTAAGATTCACCTTGAAATTGCACATGCTGCCCGAGGGCATAACGACCAGCCGTGCATCCTCAGGTAAACTCTTGATATTCAAGCCCAACTCAACGCGCGTTTTTGTCGCCGGCCCAAGCATCGCAAACTGCTTTTTGCGCCGCAGGCTGACATAGCCCTTTTTCGGCGCAATCTCAAACTCGCCAAACGCATGGATTTCAGCCATCAGACGCTCATGAATGGGCCTTAGACCTGCTTTAGGGCCTGTGTAAATCTCGTCCAACACATCACCCAACGACAGGCCTTTTTCCTGAGCCGCGCGCTCACCATCCGACTTTAGCACAGCATGCACCAATGTGTTGGCATCGCCGTGCCCCAATCCCAGCTCGCGCTTTAGCATGTCTCGCATCTCACCGTGGCGGCTCAAGCCGCTCAGCCGGATCAGTTCCGCCAGCTCTTCCAGGGACTTACCTGTCTTTTTCTGGATATTCTCCAGTTGGGTCTGATAGGCTTGCTCAAGGCTGCTCATAATTACCTCCTGGGGATTTCGGGGGGCAAAACATACGTTCTAATCAAGCCAATTATAGCCTGAAATATCTCTATAACAAACCCACTCTTGATTCTTTACGACCGGTCATTACGCCACCCCCACTTCCACCTCATCTACCACAGGAGAGAAGCGTTCTTGCTGCCCCAGGCGCGCATGTAATGCGTAAAAACTAACCGCCGAGATGGCGCACAACACACCGCCAATATACCAGAGCAAGTTCGGATCATAGTTATCCAGGATCACCCCTGCCGCGCCAGGTCCAATCGCTGCAGGCAGCATCCAGGTCAGCCCAAAGACAGCCATATAACGTCCGCGCATTTCCGCCGGGGCAAAGTTGGCTGCCAGAGCCTGGGTAGTTGGCATCACAATCATCTCGCCGATCGTAATGACGACAATCGCCAGCGCAAACAACCAGTACATGGTAACAAATCCAAACATCCCGAACCCAATCATATAGAATACTGTCCCCAAGGCCATCATTAAGAAGGGCGGGCGATGCTTGATCTGGCGGGTGACCCAGAACTGAAACAAGATCACCGTGATAGCGCTGGTTGTCAACAAAAATCCATAGCCTTGCGGTTGGATGCCATGCACATCCCGCAAATACACCGATAGCGAGTTATACATTTGCTGGTACACCAGGCCCATCAACATGCCTGCCAGCAGGAAAGCCATAAACGCCAGGTCGTGCGCTACCAGACCATAGCCCTTGAAGGTAGCCAGTACGCCCTCTGCTGGCTGCCCGGGCTTCCTTTCGGGCATGGTTTCTGGCATCAGCAGGAAAAAAAGCACCGCCACGATACAACTCACAATGGCATCGATCACGAACAGAGCAAAGAACGAACGGTCGGCGACAAACCCACCAATCGTCGGACCGATGATCCAGGCCATATTGCCAACAATTCGCAGAAGGCCAAAACCCTCCTGGCGCTGCTTTTCTGGAAGAATATCAGCGATCATGGCGCCGTGCGCCGGCCCGGCGACATCCGAGAGCAGGCCGATCATCACCGCCAGTGGAATCAGCATGTTGAACTCGTTGACCAACCCCAACGCCAGCGTACTGAGGGCGCTAAACACCAACCCGAACAAGATCAGCTTGCGCCGTCCAAACTTATCCGTCAGTGCTCCCCCGATCATCCCGCCAAATAAGCCAAAAATTGCAAACAATCCCAGGATCAAACCGGCCTGGGTCATACCTACATTGAATTTTTGTGTGATGTAGAGCGAGAAAAAGGGAAAGAGCAGTGTCCCGCCCACGCGGTCTATGAAAGAAACCCCCACAACTATCCAAAATTTCTGAGGAAACTCAGCGTAGATCTGTCTGAATCGGTTTAACATAGTGTCCCTTTTCCAAGCTGCGCAAATTATTGCCGCCGACCCAAATAATACTCCCTGGACATTTATATACGCAGTAGAGTATCAGAAAGTTCTAATTTACCTCAAATTTTTCCAATTTACACAGCAATTGTCTTAATAACGTGAATTCGGGATACGGGGGTTTGGGGTTGTGTTGGGCGGCAAAGCCGCCCAACACAACCCCAAAATACTCACCTTATTCCCTATCCCGAACTCATGTTTAATAAGCAGCTGTGGGATTAAAAAAAGCTACACCAGGTAAAGTACCCGGTGTAGCTGTAGGTTATGCGGTTGAAATGCGCCTGAACAGGCGCAAGCGAACCTTAATTAACCAGATTCTACGGTCTAGTAGCGCCGTTGTCCGCCGCCACTGCTGCGACCACCTTGCCGGTTGCTGCCGCCACGAAAGCCGCCGCCCTGGCCAGGTGCACGTTCTTCACGCGGGCGAGCGATATTGACAGTCAACTCGCGCTCTCCCAGGCTATGGCCATTGAACATGCGAATGGCTGTTTCCATCTCGCTCTGACTGCCCATCACTACAAAGGCAAAGCCTTTTGAACGGCCAGACATGCGATCTTTAATCAGATCAACCGAGGTCACTGTGCCCGCCTGAGCAAACAGGGTGCGGATCTCTTCTTCAGTCGTATCATACGACATATTCCCAACATATAGTTTTGTTTCCATAATCCAAAGTTCTCCAAATTCAAAAAAAGAGCCGTCTACTCACAAACCGAGAGGCGGCGTAAGGTTCTTATCGCCAGTTCGTTGTGTTTCGAACCTGAGTTGCGAAATGATCAGTTAGCCAGAATTACGTTGCTGGCCTGTGGGCCCTTCGCGCCTTGTTCGATTGTGAACTCAACTCGTTGGCCTTCTTCCAGGTTGCGATAACCATCGCCCTGGATGGCGGAGAAATGGACGAAAACATCCGGCCCGCCTTCACGCTCGATGAAGCCGTAACCTTTGCTACCGTTGAACCATTTGACCGTTCCGATAATACGTTCAGACATTGTTGCCTCCTAATGGCAAAAAAATTAGGTCAGGTACACATTCGTCTTATCGGAATGGGCAAAACAAAAAGCTCATGGATATACCCATGAGCTACTGTCGTCTTTTCCAACGTCAACTTACTGGTATCCTGCTGGGTTTGATAATATCACATACTTCTTAAAAAAGCAAGCACAATTTTTGGATACTTGGATCAATTGCTCAACAAGCTCTCCAATTCCCGATACGCCTGTTGTTGTGATACATCTAAAGAGATGCTCCATTCAGAAAGCAAAAAATTCCGGGCGCGTTCGAGAGTCGCATTATCATTTTCATTCATCTTGCTGGAACGCTTCTGAGTGATCAAATCGCGCACCACGGTACATACTGCTTCCAGCGTGCCACTCTTCATTCGCTCGGTAAGCTGTAATTTCCTTTCCAGGCGATCTTGCGAAAGTGGTTCACCACCACTGGCAAGAATCTTGAACAGGCGTTTGAACTCTTCCGCGGGGGTTGGTAAACGCAAGCAATTTTTCCCAGACTCAGTTACCGGCACCCACAGCGTCAGATTTTGCATTTGAACGACATAATACTGGCTGACACAGCCATCCAATTCTTTCTCATCGAGCTGGATGATGGTCCCAGGACCATATGTCCAATGAATTACCAGATCACCTACCTGGTAATGTGAGTTCCTCTCAGCCATGTACAATATCGCCTCCTTCCGGATGCAAGTGGAAGTTTACATCCAATCGCGTATCCGTTGTGAACTTATTCGCCGATAAAAACCCCTATTTCCATACCGAAGCCTTCTGTCGCATGAACACCCCCTGACAGTTCTCTGAACTACATAACTTCGATCAAGTACAGGTCTTCTAAAAAGAAAAGCCAGTCCGATACAAGGACTGGCGGCATCTCCACAAATCCTACGGGAGCAAATTCAATTATACCACCAATCAACCAGCTGGCTGACAGCCGGGTCAGGCAGAAACTTTCTGCCGAGCAGCCTGCTTTCCGCTTATGATATACTGGTTTTAATGGTCCGGACCTGGCATTTTTTACTAAATGTATCGTGAAACAGGACACGCTTTCTTTTCCACCCGAAGGTTGTAAACAGTCCAATACGACTGGTGATCCATCCCGCCTGCTCGACAATTCAACGCCAGAAAATGTACCAACCAGGCAAAGCCCGCAGCTATATCGCCTCCTGCAAGCTCGCCTGCGCTGTGTGACGATCTATCGCCAGATTGCTGTCAGCATGGCTGTGATCCTGCTTATCGGTGCATTGATCGGCACCCTGATTACGCGCCAGCTTGTCTTGCACGCCATCCCCTTCGGATGGGTTCTACTGGTCTCTCTATTGGGGATTGGGTTGAGCATCGCTCTGACGTGTGCTGTCACTCGAATAGTCCTGCGTCCCCTGTCAGATCTTCATAAGCTCGTGCGGCAGTCCAAAGAAGCTCAAACAAGCATCGATATCGGAGAGCTGGACAGCCATGACCCCCAAATCCGCGACCTGGTTCGTGATCTAAATTCCATTATTGATTTATTAGCCCAAAGCAACCACCAACTGCGCGCCCTCTCCAAACACGCCATTAATGCCCAGGAAGATGAACGCAAAAGAATTGCCCTCGCCCTGCACGATGATACCGGGCAGGCACTGGTAATGCTGCTGATCAACCTTGAACGCATCGACAAACGCCTGGGCGAACAGGATGAGGAGCTGCGAAATACGATCACCGCCACCCGGCAAATGGCCACTCATGCTCTGGATAGCCTGCGCCATATCGTTTCCGGTTTACGTCCGGCAATTTTGGATGACCTCGGATTGGTGCCTGCCATTCGCTGGTACGCGCGCACCAATTTAGAAGCCGCCGGCATCCGGCTTGAATTCGAAGCGCCAGAAGAGGATCTGCAGCTCGATCATCGCCTGAATACCACCTTATTCCGGATTGTTCAGGAGAGCGTAAACAACATTGTGCGCCACTCTGGAGCAAAATTAGCCACCATCCGCCTGAAGTCTGCGGGGAACGATGTGTATCTGCAGATTGAGGACGATGGGGCTGGATTTGCCATACGCCCGGATGGTGGACAAATCTACGAGCAAGGCCATTGGGGGCTGGCAGGCATCCAGGAGCGCGCCTCGTTGGTTAATGGATCGGTGGAACTGCTCTCCGAGCCAGGCTGCGGAACTCTGATCCAGATCAGGGTTCCTGCTGATCGGGATGGAGGCAGCAGCATTGGATAGGATAAGAATACTTCTGGCCGATGATCATGCGATCCTGCGCGACGGCATCCGGGCGTTATTTCAGGATGAGCCCGACATGTTGGTAGTTGGTGAAGCAGAAGATGGGCACACTGCCTTACGCTTAATTACGGAGCTCAAGCCAGACGTGGTCGTATTGGATATTGGTATGCCGCTGCTCAATGGGTTGGATGCCACTCGCCAGATTAAACGTGATCATCCCAGGACCAGAGTCCTGATCCTGACCATGCACGAAAACGAGGAATATGTTCGCCAGGTGCTGGCCAGCGGGGCAATGGGCTATATCTTAAAAGATGCAGCCGCCCGCGAGCTCATCGATGCAATTCGCGCCGTGTATCGCGGTGAGGCCGTACTCTCCCCCGCCATTACTCGCCTGGTGATTGAGGACTATCTGCGCTGGGGTGATCTGCAGACCAATCACCACGAAAATGATTTGAGCCCGCGTGAACGCGAAATATTGCAGTTAATTGCTGAAGGATACACCAACAAGCAAATCGCCGAAATCTTATTTATATCGATCAAAACCGTTCAAACCCATCGTACGAACTTAATGAGCAAGCTCGACCTGCATGACCGGGGGGAATTAATTAAGTACGCCATCCAAAAGAAAATTATCGAAATCTGAGCTTAGGGCAGCCAGGAAAATATCAGGCGCGCGCCGTATAAGAGATCAGGCGCGGGCCTATTGCTTTCTATTCCCATAAACCTGTATAGTGTATTGAGAGAAACTTCACAAAACCGCCGGTCTGCGGTGATCGAATCGACCTTCCATGGGGTGGGGTATGAAACGAACCTTCAGTAAGATCTCTGGACCGCGCCGACCTATCCGGTACCTGGCAATCTTTTGCATGCTACTGGGTGGGTTGGCGCTTGTTTTTACCACCTATACGGCTGCGACTGCCTCACAGCAGGAAAGCGCGCCACCCATCGCAAACCCTGCCAGCCTGGATGGCATTAGAACACAATTGGGTTATGACACCCAGATGGATATGCCGCCTCGCCTGGATCAGGCCGTCAGCCTTCCGCCACCCAATCAGGATCCTTGCCAGCACTGCCATATATCCGGGGAGAATAAAGGACTGTGGACCCCGCTGGTGCGCTGGGTGCTTTTTGGGTTGGCCGGGGTTCTATTTGGATTGGGCTTTTATCGCACTACCAGCACCTGGGTGACCCGTACTCCCTGGAAACCTCTCACCGCCAGGGCTGCCGATTGGGTTGACGAGCGTTACCAGGTCAAAGAACCCTTACAGAAAATGCTCAGCAAACCGGTGCCGAACTTCGCCCTGCGCTGGTGGTACTGCCTGGGAGGTATTACCGCCGCTCTGTTCGCCGTTCAAGCGATTACCGGGGTCATGCTGGCGTTTTACTACAAACCCACTCCTGAGCAAGCCTATGCGAGTATTCAGTTCATTGAAACCCAGGTGCTCTTTGGCGCTTCTATTCGCGCCATCCACCACTGGGCAGCCAACGGCATGATCATCGCCTGTACTGCCCATATGCTGCGCGTGCTCATCATGGGGGCCTACAAACCACCCCGCGAGCTCAATTGGGTCAATGGCATGATCCTGTTTGTCCTGGTATTGGTATTCGGCTTTACGGGATATTTATTACCCTGGGACCAGCGCGCATTTTGGGCCAGCACGGTCGGCTCCGAGATTGCCGGTGGAATTCCAGCCATAGGCGATCTGGTGTTGGTATTCCTACGGGTTGGTTGGACGGTAAACGATCTGACCCTCAGCCGTTTTTATGCCTTACATGTGCTCGTCGTCCCGGTCCTGACGATTGCCATGATGGGGGCGCATTTCCTGATGGTCCGCCGGCTGGGAATTGCCAAAGCGCTGTAATTCTATCCAACCACAGGCTCTGATTAAGGAGGCTGCCGTGACTACAAATCAAGCACATGATAAAGAAGGCTCCATTCCCTTCTATCCAGACCATGTCAAGACGGAGTTTAAGGTGGTGTTGGTCATCCTGGGGATTGCAGGCTTAATCGGCGTGACTGCCCTTTTTTCTCCGGTAGGCCTGGGCGATCCTGCTGATCCAATGAACACCCCGGCGCATGTTAAACCAGAGTGGTACTTCATGGCGTTATATCAATTGCTTAAATATATCCCTAAAACTGCCGGTGTTGTATTACCGATTGCTCTACTCGTGGGGATGATCCTCTGGCCATTTATTGACCGCAAACCGGACAGGTCGCCAGACATCCTGCGTAAGCGGTTTATCGTTGTGGCGGTTGGTATGTTGATATTAATCGCCCTGACGATCTGGGGGGAGGTGAGCTAAACATGAACACGATTAATCGGCGCTCTTTTCTTAAACTGGTCAACCGCCTGCTGGCTGCCACAGGTCTATTTGCCCTCACCGGGCCCATCGTGGCCTTTTTCTATCCAGTTAAACTGGAAGAAATGCCCTCCGAACCGGTTCTGGCCTGCAAAACCAGCGATCTACCTGTCAACAGCGGGGTTGCTGTGAGCTTTGGACGCTATCCAGCCCTGGTAATCAATACCGAGCAAGGACTGCGCGGCTATTCTGCGGTTTGTACCCACTTTGCCTGCATCTGTAAGTGGGACCCCGAACTGGGCCAGATTGTCTGTCCCTGCCACGATGGGTTTTTTGATCCGTTGGATGGGCATGTCATTGCTGGCCCTCCGCCCACACCGCTGCTGGAACTGGAAGTCAGTGTGGTGGGTGATGAAATCTATGTAGGAGGCCAGGCATGAGCACTCAGGCAGCCGCCAAACACACATTCCCAGATCTTACCAAAGCCGCTTCAGCCTTGCGCAAAAGCAGGCCGGCGATCAAAGAATTCGTGATCAATATCCTGGCCCAGGTGCGCGTCTGGCGCAAAGGATATCCTGGCATCATGCACGCCCTGATTTTTTGGGGGGTAACCATCCAGGTCATCGGCACCGCCATCAATCTGATGCAAATGCAGCTCTTCATTCCCTTCGTGGAACTGCCCTTTCCACGCAATTTAGGCTACCTGACCTACGAGCTGGTGATGGATCTGGCGGGTGTCGCCATCCTGATCGGCGTTCTGATGGCAGCCTTCCGTCGCCTGGTTTTACGGCCCAAGACCCTGGAAACCCGCTGGGATGATACCTATGCCCTGATCCTGCTGTTACTCATCCCCCTGGCTGGTTTTACCCTGGAAAGCCTGCGCTTAATCTCCGCTGATCCAGCCTGGGCGCGCTGGTCGCCGATGGGCAGCTTTTTTACCGGTATTTACCAATCCCTGGGGCTCACCCCAGAGGTCGCTGTCCAGCTGCACCCCTATCTCTTCTGGACTCACGTTGGCCTGGGATTGACGCTGGCTGCCAGCATCCCTTTCACGAAATTCCGCCACCTGATCCAGACTCCCCTGAATATCCTGCTGCGCTCCAGGCGACTCACCGGCGAGCTGGTGAAAATCGAAAATATCGAAGAGACCGAAGTCCTGGGGGTGGGTACGATCACTGAATTCACCCCACGCCAGCTCCTGTCATTTGATGCCTGCACGCGCTGCGGTCGCTGCGAGGAGGTTTGCCCATCGGTAATCTCCGGAATGCTCTATTCCCCCAAGAATCTTGTCCAGAGCTTGCGCTCGGTCAAAGTCAGCACATTGGAATCACCTAACGGGCACAAAGTGGAGCTGCTTGGTGAAGCCATACCCGAAGAACTCATCTGGATGTGCACAACCTGCGGGGCCTGCCTCACCGTCTGCCCTGGATTTGTCAACCCGGTGGATGAGGTGATCGACCTGCGCCGCTACCAGACCCTGACAACCGGCAAGATCCCCAAATCAGCAGCCGATACCCTGCGCAATATTGAACGCCAGGGCAATCCCTGGGGCATGGACCCCGGCGAGCGCAGCGAATGGCTGGACAGCCTGGACGTGCGCCAGCTGGAACCCGGCGATCAAACCGATGTACTGCTCTATCTGGGCTGTGCGCTGGGCTTTGATGAGCGCAACAAGAAGGTTACCCGCTCCTTTATCCACCTGCTCCAGAAAGCCGGCGTCGATTTCGCCACCCTGGGCATCGATGAAGCCTGCTGTGGAGATACTGCTCGTCGTCTGGGACACGAATATCTATTTCAGGTTCTGGCCGAACAAAATATAGAAACATTTTCCAAAGTAAATTTCCAGCGCATCGTCACACAGTGCCCACATTGTTTCAACACCCTCAAAAACGAATATCCGCAGTTCGGGCCTGAGCTACCCATTCAACACTATACCGAATTTTTGGACGATATGTCCCTGGCTTTTGAGGCGCCAGCAGGTGATTCCAACGGGAGCCAGCCTACCATCACATATCACGACCCATGTTACCTGGGACGCCACAATCAAGTCTTTAACCAACCTCGTGAGCTGCTTGATCGCGCCCATCTAAAGCAGCGCGAGATGGCGCGCAGTCGAGAAAACAGCATGTGCTGTGGCGGCGGTGGGGGTCAGATGTGGCTCGAAACGGATGCCGAGACCCGCATCAATCACCAGCGCCTGCAGGACGCCCTGGCAACTGAAGCCGGGACAATCGCCACCGCCTGCCCCTATTGCCTGACCATGTTCGATGACGCCATCCGCTCCAAGGGTGTTGGCGAGAAAGTACAGGTATTGGATCTGGCAGAGATTATTGAAGCGCGGCTGGTAAATTAAAGGAGCATACCTGATGGCTACACATTGGATAGTAAATACTTATGGGGATCCCCTGAGCACCCTGCAAACTACACTGGGGAAGATTTGGGGGCAAGCTGGCCTGGATGGCATGTTAATTCCAGGCGCCAGCGGGCCCAACGAGCTCACCAAACCACACCTGGTTCATGATCCAGCCGAATTAGCCAATCTGAATCCCTTCCGGCCCATCATGACCATGAATGCTGCCCGGCTGATCCCCGACATCCTGGAAAAATATCCTGAGGGACAAATCGGGGTGCTTTTACGCCCCTGTGAGATGCGCGCCCTGATTGAGATGGTCAAACACCGCCCGCTGAACCTGGAGCGGCTGCTGACCATCTCTGTAGATTGCCTGGGAACCTTCCCCCCCGAAGATTACCTGTGGCGTGTGGACCGTAAGGGCTCGGCAGAAAAGCTGGCCCAGGAAGGGCTGCGCTTTGCTCGCCAGGGCGGCATTCTGGCCTATCGCTACCGCGCCGCCTGCCAGTTTTGTGTGGCACCCTTTACAGCCGGCGCGCAGATCAATATCGGAGTGCTCGGCCTGCCAGTCCGCCAGCATATCCTCCTTTCTATCCGCGATGAACAGATCGCCCGCCGCATTCAAGTAGAAGCGATTGCAGCCGGAAAAGCTGAGCCGAAACTCCTCGCCCAGCGTGAGCAGCTTTTAGCGAGACTGGAAGAACAACACGCCCATACGCGCGAGCGCATTCTGGTAGGCCTGGCTGAATATTTGCCGCCTGACGTTGATGCGCTGATAGAACAATTCAACCAGTGTGGCTCTTGTGAGGCCTGCATGCAGGTCTGCCCCATTGCAGCAATCGATTACCCGCGTCACGGCGAAGATCAAAAATACCTGCGCCAGGATGTGATGCGCTGGCTGGTCTCCTGTGCCGGTTGTGGGATGTGTGAATTATCCTGCCCTCAACACAAGCCTCTGAGTGTGATTTTCACCCACGTGCGCCAGCAACTCTCCCAGGCTCTGGATTACACCCCGGGGGTTTCCATCGAGCAAGCTCTACCCGTTGCGTAAAAAATATAAAAGCCGCCTGTGCTGAAGCTCACAGCACAGGCGGCAACACTGTCAAGCAATCCGGCAAGCGGATTAGATCCGCAAATTAGGGGGCTTGAATTTGAGGCAGATACAGTGTAAAGTCCGGATTGGATGGTGGAATTTCAGCATAGTTCACTGTCACCGTGTGGCTGGCAGCAGGCATGTTCACAAAATTTACCAGGGTTGTGCTGGCATCATTAGTTGTGCCATTCCAGTTAAGCACCCGCCAACCTGTAGCCGGATTGGCTGTCAGCTGGATGTTTTCACCTGCCAGGTACATCCCGGCCACACAACCGCTTGAGTTCGCCGGGTTTGCCGATGGCAGCGCGCCTGAACCTGTGATCGTCTTGCTCAACTGGTAACAAACCGGAGGCGGCGGTTCATTCCCTTGCCCGATCTTTGAAACAAACCCATGCCTGCCCGGGTTGGGTATATCAGCCTGAATGCTGCCTGGCGTGGTGGGGAAATTGGTCGACAGCGTGTTACCAACTACGTACACATCCCCATCCGCCTCCGCAGCAATATCATCCGTAAAGTCGTCACTGATCCCACCCAGATAAGTGTTATAGACCAGCCCACCCGCCGGGTCAAACTTTGCCACGTAACTATCGATGCAGAAGCGGGGATAGTTGGCGTAGGTGTAACAAATACCCCCGGCGTGAGCCTGGATCTCGTTCAGTAAAGGCAAATCATTCCCATCTGTCCAGCCGGTGATATATGCCGCGCCGCTGCTATCATACGCAATTGCCCTGGCATAATCCTTATAATCAGCGCCAAAGTAGGTGCTATACACAATCCCACCAAAGTCAGGCTCAACTTTTACGACAAAAGCCTCAAAATTCAAACACTGTTCCGTATTGGAAGGATCGGTACCGCTGGGGCAGCTAGCCTGGTAAGCATTGGCTGACACCGGAAAATCCACCGAGATGGTTGTTCCTGCCAGGTATATATAACCATTCGCGTCCAGGCTCAAGTCTTCGGGATGATCCGAACCCAACCCACCATAATAGGAGCTAAAAAGAACCTCGAGGTCTTCCAGCCGGTTCGCATTATTCAATTTGGTCAGGAAGATATCGCCGCGGCAGCTGCGATATTCATTGACAATCCCATCGCACTCATCCTGGAACGCCCCGGGTGTTACACCCAGGTCTTTCTGCCCGGTTTCGCCTGTCAGGTAGATTTCACCGGTCGAATTCACCGCAATACCGGTTCCGGCAGTCTGCCCGTATGTGCTGCCTCCATAGAGTGCGCCATAAAGCAGGTTCCCATCTGCCGCCAATTTATAGATAACAGCCCGGCCATTGATCATGCCAGTGATGTGAAGCTGACCCTGGGCATCCACAGCTATCCCGGCCGGCTCTTCTGTGTAGATTGTCCCTAAGAAAGTGCTGAAAACCAGCTGCCCTTGTGGGTTGAGCTTTGTGGCGAAGAAGTCCCAGCCTCCAGCCAGGTCTGGTTGGGTAGCATTTAGGGTAGGGAAATTCGCCGAACCGGTATAGCCAGTCAGGTAGGCATTACCATTGCTATCCAGCGCAATATCATCCGGACGTTCACTATCATTACCCACTAGATAAGTAGTGTACAGAGCAGCAGATCCAGCAGCATTAAGCTTCACGATCCAAACATCCTCTGTGCCACTTGTTCCTGGATAATCAAGAAAATCGGTTGAGAGGGTTGAACCGGATATAAAGGCATTGCCTTGCCCATCGACAGCAACGGTATAGGCATCGTCCGGTAAGGTTCCACCAAGATAAGAGCTGTAAACCAGATCCGGGTCAATGATCAGAGGCAGAGTTGAGTCGTAGGCGCCAAGCTCAAACGAGACCATCCCACCCTCAGAAATTGAATAGCGTGCATCCACAAGGATTCGCCCGCCGGCGCTCTCCTGCCATGCGACAGGGGCACGCTCAATCAGCAAGTTCTCTCCTGAAGCGCTATCATTTGCGACCTGAACCTGCAAATCGCCGCTCAAGGGATCTACCCGAGTAACAGCTGCACCCGAATACTGCCAGCCGATCCGAGTAGGGTCCGCTCCCGGTGCAACCAGATAAGTCCCCTTCAGGCGCCCTTCCGTGCCTTCATAGCGCAGATCGATCCCCGGATAGAGCTGCCGGTAAACCAGATGACCAAAGCTAGGCAGGTCGGTTCGCCACTTAGCCGGATCCTTGTCTGCGTAGTAATTGACCACCCCCGGTAGTTGATCTTCACCCCAAACCTGTGTATCCGGGTTAGCCCCCTCAAACTGTAAGGTAACCTTACCTTCCGGCAGGTTAAAGATCACCTGCTGAGATGTAAAGGAAAGCATCCCGCCCATAGCACGCGCCTGGAACAGGATCTGCTCGGAGATCTGGCCTTCATTGGGTACAAAAGCCAGCGGCAGTTGCACAGCAGCAGGCTGCTGTGACGCGCCAATAGCGGGGCTATTTCCAGTTGCACTTGCAGCGGAGTTTGTTGTGAAAATCCCCCGCCAGGCGGCAAACCCTGAAAGCCACAGTGCAGCCAGGAGCAGGATAGAGATGATCGCCGACATCCGGCCCGAGTGACCAGATGTCATAGACTGCGCTGCTTCAGCGCGTTGATCCTTGTGATTGAAACCAGTGATCATAGACCCAAACCTCCCTCAGAGAACCAAAACATTTTTCTATATGCTGCTGGCTATTAAACAGCAAATGCCTTAAGCTCAGGTCTATCTATCTAAGACAAGAATCAATACAATATTCGATACATCCACCCAAAGCGATACAAAATAGGCATATACAGCTCTATCACGCCCACGCTGAAGAGCGGGTGGTCAACAAGTGAACACTTGTCGACACATTACCACCAAATTTTTAGCCTGGCATGCGACGCAATAAAGCCCACACCCAGGCGCGATGTACACAGGCATGAACCGGTTCCACCAGACATATGAAGAAGTCATGTGAAAATTGTTGCATTCTTAATTAAAGATAATCCGTAGAATTTATTAGCCCGGGGCAGGTACAATTGAGCCGAGAAAACCACACCAGGAGATTGTGCATGCCAACGCTGCTCTTTGCTACTCGTCCCTCTGCCCTGGCCCGCTGGCAAACCCAGTGGGTTTGTCAGGTTTTAGAGAAAGCCTGGTCAGGCCTCAAATGCCAGGAAGTGGTCATCACTACCAAAGGCGACCGCATCCTGGATCGCCCCCTGCCGGAGATTGGTGGTAAGGGGCTGTTTACCCTCGAGCTGGAAGGCGAGCTGCTGGAAGGGCGCGTCCATGGCGCAGTACACTCCCTGAAAGACCTGCCTGTAGATAATCCCCCGGGGCTGGTCCTGGGTGCTATTCCGCAGCGCGCCGTGGTGCAGGATGTCCTGATTTCACAAAACGGGTATACGTTTATGGATCTACCTGTGGGAGCGCGCCTGGGTACCTCAAGCCTGCGCCGGTCAGCCCAGGTGCTGGCGCAACGCCCAGACCTGCAAATCCTGCCCTTACGCGGTAATGTAGACACGCGCATTCAAAAGGTTTTTGCCGGAGAATATGATGCCATTATCCTGGCTGGGGCAGGCGTCACCCGCCTGGGGCTCGAAAAGCACATTACCGAATGGCTGCCCCTGGAGTTGATGCTGCCCGCCCCAGGGCAGGGCGCCCTGGCCGTGCAGTGCCGGGCAAATGATTCGCAGACTCTGGGTTATCTGGCAGCCATCGAGCATTTTGCCACCCGCCAGGCGGTCAGCGCTGAGCGCGCCTTTTTGGCAGAATTAGGCGGGGGCTGCTCACTGCCTGTGGGCGCCTATGCCCAACCCACTCCTCAGGGACTTTCGATGCAGGTTGTGGTGGCTGCTCCCGGTGGACATCAAATCATTCGCCATGCAGCCAGCGGAGAAGAGCCGCTCGCTCTGGGCGTGGCTTGTGCCCAGGAAGTCCTCAGACAGGGAGCCGGGGATATTTTGTCAGACCATGGGGATTAAAATTTACGAAACGTGCCTGCAGCTGCCAGGCTGCCTGAATCAGCAGTATTATTTCTCAGGTAGCCTGGCAGTGTTCGCAGCAGTCCGGGCGCGAGGTGTAATCAATCAGGTGCCCGCGCCGGTCAAACTCAAAATGACAACACTCCAGCAAGGCACTGCGCAGTAATACCCGCCCGCGCTGCACCCGTGATTTCGCCCCACTCAGGGTAATCCCCAGGGTTTCAGCCAGCTCAGCTTGCTTGGCCCCATCCAGCTCCACCAGCTCGATAGCCTGGCGATATTTGGCGGGCAGGCTTTTCAGCATGCCATGCAGGCCGTTGGCAATCTGTTCGGCTGGATCGGGTTCGGAATGCTCCAGCTCTACTGCCAGGTCTTCCGGCAGGTCAATGTGTGGCTTCTGCCGCCGGTAGTAATCAATGATCGTATTGCGGGCAATCTGATAAACCCAGGGGGCCAAACGCTCTTCATCCACCAGTGAGTCGATGCGCGTGTGAATCTTAACAAACACGTCTTGCAGCAAGTCGTCCACATCCTGCGTGTCGCGCACCCGCCGGGCAATGAATGTCCGCAGGCCATCACTAAATTCTTGCCATACCGCTTCCGTCGAGCCCATTATCCCTTACTGGCCTGAACTGTAATGCTGGCGATCCCGTATCCATCACCGCGATAAGTATCGTATTCTACCGTCTGGACAACTTCAACAGCGTTAAAACCAGTCTCCTGAATGATCTCCAGGTATTCCTGGCGATCTAACGCCCCGGCAATACAGCCTGCCCACAAAGACATATCTTTGCGGATATGGTCCGGCACATCGCCATAGGTGACCATATCGGAGATGGAAAACCGGCCGCCAGGCTTGAGCACCCGATAAATCTCGCGAAAGACCTGGCGTTTGTCTGGCACCAGATTAATCACGCAGTTTGACAGCACCACATCCACAATGCCATCTTCAACGGGTAAATTTTCGATCTCACCCAGGTGGAACTCCACATTCTGGTAATTACCACGGGCTTGATTCTCCTGGGCTCTGGCAATCATTTCCGGGGTCATATCGACTCCGATCACCCGTCCCTGCGGGCCAACCTGACGCGCCGCCAGGAACACATCTACACCTGCCCCGCTGCCCAGGTCGAGCACCGTGTCGCCCTGTCGAATGGCAGCCGACTGGGTGGGAACTCCACAGCCCAGTCCCAGGTCAGCCCCAGAAAGGTCAACCTGTAGATCTGGGTATTCGACCAACCGGATTACATCACTGGTCTGGCTGCTGCAGCAATCTTGCGGCCCACCGCAACAGCTTCCCGAGCGCGCCACTTCGGCGTAACGATTCTGTACTGCGTTTTTGATCTCTTTTGCATCCATAAGACTCTCCTAAGTTGATTGTACTTCATCCTTATAGACGCAGTCTGATCTAAAAGGACGCAAACTTCGACATATAGCTAAGTAAAACGCCGAAAGAAACTTAACCGAACCTGACTTGTTACCAGGCGTTTTACTCATGTAATTCGCTGGTTGCGAGCCCGATTTGTTAAGCTGCTGATAGCGAATTACTTAGTTTATCGAAAAAGATCCTGTAAGTCAATTTTGCAGCATTGGGCTGCCATTGACCAGCCAGGCAATGTTATCATTGTAACCGTTACGCAGTCCAGGAGAATTCCACCACAACGGACAATTCGACCAGTCCGCCAATTCTTTATTCTGGGCGAACAGGAATCCAGTATGACTGACCTACCCACCACGATCGTCATCTTCGGCGCCAGCGGTGACCTGACCCACCGTAAATTGGTGCCAGCCTTATACAATCTGGCACGCAAGAAACGCCTGCCGGCCCAGACGCGCATTGTCGGCTACGCCCGCCGCCCGTATGATGATGCCACCTTCCGCCAGGAAATGCAGGCTGGCGTACAGCAGTTCAGCCCACAAACCTTCGATCCCAAGCTGTGGGGGGCTTTCGCTGAACAACTACACTACTTCCGCGGAGACCTGGAGACCGTGGAGGATTATCAAAAACTGAAACTCTGGCTGGAAGAACTGGAAGGTGAGCCCGTTAACCGCCTGTACTATACAGCCACCGCCCCGGAGTTTTATCCGCAGATCGCCCGTTACCTGGGTCAGGCCGGGCTGGCTTCAGACGAGCATGTTCAACGCAGGTTGGTGGTCGAAAAACCCTTCGGCCACGACCTGGACAGCGCCTGGCAGCTCAATCACACGCTCCACGAAGTATTCCCGGAACGGCAGGTCTACCGCATTGACCATTACCTGGGCAAGGAAACCGCTCAAAACATCCTCTTCTTTCGCTTTGCCAATACGATCATGGAACCCCTGTGGAACCGCAACTACGTGGATAACATCCAGATCACGGTGGCAGAGACGGTGGATGTGGGGCATCGGGCAGGCTATTATGACAGCTCCGGGGTGCTGCGCGACATGTTCCAGAGCCACCTGATGCAGCTTTTTACCCTGATCGCCATGGAGCCGCCATCCTCCTTCGAAGCCAACGCCCTGCGCAACGAAAAGGTCAAAGTACTGTATGCCACACGCTCCATCGCCGGCAGTGACGTTGTCCTGGGCCAATACCGCGGCTATCAGGAAACCCAGGGGGTAACGCCCGATTCGCGCACCCCCACCTACGCCGCGCTTAAGCTGTATGTGGATAACTGGCGCTGGCAGGGTGTGCCTTTCTACTTGCGCTCGGGCAAGGCGCTCAAGAAGAAGATTTCCGAGATCACGATTGAGTTCAAATGTCCTCCGCATTTTATGTTCCAGCTACCGTCTGGTATCAACCCCAACCCCAATATGATCTCGATGTGCTTGCAGCCCGATGAAGGCATCCACCTGAAGTTTGAGACCAAGCTGCCCGATTCAATACAGGAGTTCCGCTCGGTGGACATGGATTTTCACTATCGAGAGTCGTTTGGAGACGGCGCCATCCCTGAAGCTTATGAGCGCCTGTTATTGGATGCCATCAAAGGGGATGCCGCGTTGTTTGCCCGCCATGATGAGATCGAGCTGGCCTGGGGCTTGATCGAACCACAGATTGTGGTCAACGAACAACCCAAATCGGCGGCGCCTGTCCTTTACACCCCCGGCAGTTGGGGACCCATGGAAGCCGACACGCTGTTAGGGCGTGATGGGCGCGGCTGGCGGTTGAACTGCGATATGCACCCCGAAGATGATGCCTGAAAGATACCGCCTTCAGGTCGTTGAAGACGCAGACAAATTAGCCCTTGCCGCCGCGCAGTGGGTCGTCCTGACCGTTCAGGCTCGCCTGCAAGAAGTTGATCGCTTCAGCCTGGTGTTATCCGGTGGATCGACTCCCCAGGCGCTTTATCTCCTGCTGGCACGCTACCCCTACGCGAATGAAATCGATTGGACGCGCCTGCACATCTTTTGGGGCGACGAGCGCTGTGTGCCACCTGAGCACTCCCAGAGTAACTATCGCATGGCATGCCAGGCTCTGCTGGAGCATGTGCCGCTCCCTCCTGAGCACATCCACCGCATGCGCGGCGAGCTGCCCCCTGAAGAAGCTGCGCAGGCTTACGCACAGGAGTTGGCCCAGTTTTTTGGTGAGCGTCAGCCGCAATTTGACCTGGTGCTGCTCGGGATGGGCGCTGATGGGCACACCGCTTCATTGTTCCCGCACAGCGCAGCCTTGAAAGAAATCCACAAGTGGGTAGCGGCAAATTTTGCCCCCTCCCAGGCCAGCTGGCGCATTACCCTTACCATCCCGGCCCTCAATGCCGCCCGGCAGGTTGCTTTCCTGGTCAGCGGGGCAGACAAAGCCAGCACCCTGCAGCGCGTGCTCGAAGGCCCTTACCAACCGGATGAACTTCCTGCGCAGTTCATCCAACCCGCCGTTTGGCTGGTTGACGCCGCCGCAGCCCATCTGCTCTCGCGCTGAGCTCTAAACTAAATTGTTTGCAAAAGACGTGGAAACACTTCTCTCATTTCAGTTATAGGTCCGTTTCTAATACCCACACATGCACATCCCGCGGCCCATGCACCCCCAGGGTGGGGGTCATCTCAATATCACTGGTCCGGCTGGGACCAGAAATCAAGATCAAATAAGCGTGTGTCCTGGCTTCAGCAAATACCTGGTGCAGGTCGGCGCGCAAGGCGGCAGGTCGCATAATTGCCAGGTGCAAGCGCGGCAGCAGTGAAACCAGGCGCGGTCGTTCCGCATTAGAAAGCAGCCCCAGGGTGCCGGTCTCTGGCAGCGCAAAGTCTGCTTCGGTGATCCCCAAATCGCATTCGCTCAGCATCTGTTTGTCCGAATGGGCGGGGACAACCCTCACCCCCAGATCGGTCAACCGGGCGGCCAGACCAAGCTGCTGGAGAAGTGGCGTATCCCAAAGCACAGCCTGTTTCACCTGATAGGTACGCACCAGCCCCGCCAGAGCAGCAGCAACCTGGCTGGACGAGATCATCTGCGCATGCCCGGATAGTTTTTGAATCTCATCGATCAATAACTGCAGCTCTTGTGCCTGGCTTGCCGCCTGGCGCGAGCTCAGCACGGGTAGGCGCTCCGCCAGGCTATCTCCCGGCTGGCGCTGCAGCGCGCCCCGCACCGCATCCAATACTGCAGAACGGCTTTTCTCGCTCATGGCTGGTCTCCTGTAGATACCTGTTGCCGCCTTTTCCACCACTTCCGGAAGCGCGCTTGAAAGGCCGGCAGTGGGCGCACCTTTGTCCAGCGGTTCAGGGGCGGCGGCAGCTTGGATAACCAGCCTGCGCGCAGCCAGGGGATTTGCAGCCAGGGGAGCAGACGCCCACCCAGGCGGTAGAGCCAAGCGGTACCTAAAGCCTGGCGACCCAGTGCCGCGGCAGCCCGTAAAGGTGGCGCAACCACCGCCAACTCATACCCATCGCCTTCCACAACCCGGCGCCGCAGGTGCAGCAAGATCTTCGTGATGGGAACTTTCACCGGACAGACCTCATCACAGGCCCCACACAGGCTCGATGCAAAGGGCAGCTCGCTTGCCTGCTGAACGCCTAAAATTTGTGGGGTAAAGATCGCTCCAATAGGTCCGGAAATGAACCAGCCATAGGCATAACCGCCGACATTTCTATACACCGGGCAAATATTCAAACAACTGCCGCAGCGGATACATTTGAGGGTCTCCCTGCCCCCAGGGTCTTGCAAGATGCGGCTGCGGCCATTGTCCAGCAACACCAGGTGAAATTCAGATGGGCCGTGTTCGTCTTTTGCCCGGCGAGGTCCTGTAATAAACGATGTATAGACCGTTATTTTTTGCCCGGCACCAGAGCGCGGCAGTAATTTGAGCAGCACGCTCAGGCTTTCCCAGTCTGGAACCACTTTATCAATCCCTGCAACAGCCACATGCACATCCGGCAAAGTTGTGCACATGCGTCCATTGCCCTCGTTCGTCACAATCACCAGCGTGCCGGTCTCGGCAACCAGGAAGTTAGCGCCCGAAATCCCCAGGTCGGCTGCCAGGAATTTTTCACGCAATGCCTGGCGGGCAATGGCAGTTAATTGAACTGGATCAGTGGGCGCCTCAATTCCGAATTCCTGGCTGAATACTTCTGCAATCTGTTCCTTCTTCAGATGCACCGCCGGAGCGACAATATGTGACGGTCCGGTGCCCATTAATTGGATAATGTATTCTCCCAGATCGGTCTCGACGACTTCGATCCCGGCCTCTTGTAAGGCATGGTTCAGACCAATTTCCTCGGTTGCCATGGATTTGACCTTGACCGCGCGCTTCACAGCATGCTGCCGGGCAAGTTCCAGGACTATCTCACACGCGTCTGCGGCATCCTTCGCCCAGTGCACCTGACCGCCTGCCGCGATCACCTGTTGTTCAAGTTTTTCAAGATAAAAATCCAGGTTCTCCAGCGTATGCAGGCGAATGGCAGAACCTGCCTGGCGCAGCGCCTCCCAGTCAGGTAATTCATCCAGGCTCGCCGCGCGCTGCTCCATAAACCGCCCTGTGGCATATTTCAACGCAGAAGGGATTTGGCCTGGCACATGCTCACTGTAAGCCCCAAATTCGATCGGCTGAGAAATTTTCTTTTGGGAAGATTGCAGTTGTGATTTTTGCATTTATACTCTCAATCCAGGTTAATCCCTGAAGCCAATACCTCGATAAGATGCATTGCGCGCACGGGAGAGCCTACCCGGTGTAATCCGCCGGCGATATTCATCAAACAGCCGGCATCACTGGCCACAACAGCTTCCGCGCCGCTTTCCAGGATATGGTTTACTTTATCTTGCAGCATAGCCCGGCTCACCTCCGGATAGACCACACTGAAAACACCCCCAAAACCGCAGCAGGTTTCTGTGCCGTCCAGAGGCAGCAGCTCCAACCCATGCACCGCCTGTAAAAGCTGTAAGGGTTCCTGGCGCACGCCCAGCCCGCGCAGCAGGTGGCAAGATGCATGATAGGTGACTCGATGGGGAAATACCGCTCCCACATCGATCTGTCCTAATTGGTGTACCAGGAACTCTGAGAATTCATAGGTCCGGCCTGCCAGATCCACCGCCCGGGAATGTTCAGACGTGCCCGGCGGGAAAAGGGCGGGGTAGTGGTGGCGCACCATATCCACACAGGAACCCGAAGGGGAAACCACCGGCAGATCAGACTGGCTGAAAGTATCCAGCCATTTAATCGCCAGCTGGCGGGCCTGCTCCTGAAAGCCGCTGTTATAGAGCGGCTGCCCGCAGCAGGTCTGTTCGGTCGGGAAGACCGGCTCAACGCCCAGCTTTTCCAGCAGCGCCACCATCTTTTCCAATACGCCTGGAAAGAACTGCTCCGCCAGACAGGTGATAAATAACTGAGCTTTCATCGTTGAGCCACCTTGTAATGTATTGCGCTTGCATCGCGCAGCCTTTGAGCAGCCTGCTCTGGGGTCAGGTCGCGCTGCGCTTCCGCCAGCATCTCATAGCCCACCATGAATTTTTTCACTGTTGCGGAGCGCAGTAACGGCGGATAGAAATGGGCATGCAGCTGCCAGCCGCCATCGACCGATTGCCCTTGTTCCCGTCCAGCAATCCCCGGAGCTCCGTGCCAACCCATGGAATATGGGAATGATGTCTCGAATAGATTATCATAGCGGGTCAATAAGGATTTCAAAATCCGCGCCAGTGCTTCTTGCTCAACAGGGGTCAGATCTGGCAGCCGTTTAACCGCCCGGCGCGGCAGCAGCAGAATCTCAAACGGCCAGATGGCCCAGTAAGGCACCAGTGCTGCCCAGTGTTCATTCTCTACCACCAGGCGTTCCCCCCTCTCCAACTCCACTGTCAGATAATCCTCCAGCAAGGCTCGCCCATGGTGGGCAAAATAGGCTTTCTGGTGGGACTCCTCTTTGGTTGGCTCATTCGGCAGCGAGCCGCCAAGCGCGCCGCCAGGCGAGCCGCTCGCCCAGATCTGTCCGTGGGGGTGGGGATTCGAGCAGCCCATGATAGCGCCCTTATTCTCAAAGATCTGCACCCAGCGATAGGTCTGGCTGAGCTCGACCATCTGATCGATCCACACGCGTATCACCCGCTGGATATCCGCCACCTCCATCTCGGGCAAGGTCAAGTCGTGGCGCGGCGAGAAGCAGATCACCCGGCAGGTGCCCTGCACCGCCTGAGTTTCTAACAGGGGATGTTGCTCCAGTGCCTCAGTGGATTCCTCCGGTAACAAGGCTGAAAAATCATTGGTAAACACGAAGGTATTTTCATAGACCGGGTTGCGCAGCCCGCCTGCGCGCTCGTTGCCGGGGCACAGATAACAGCTCAGATCATAAGCCAGGCGCTCATCCGGGGGCAGCTTTTCCACCTGGCCCTGCCAGGGGCGCCGCGCCCGGTGTGGCGAGACCAGCACCCATTCCCCGGTCAGTCGATTCAAACGTCGATGTGGATAATTTTGCATGAGCTTACTCTCCAGGATGACCATCATCCATCCGTTTAGTCGATTCTACCCCGAAAACCCACTCGCCTGGTTATCTTTAAAACGCCCTTTGACAGTCAGACAAGGATTACAATACAGGCAAACCCATGTAACAAACCACCACTATCCAAGTGAGGTGAAAATGAACGCTACAAACGCAAAAAATCCATTCCCCGAGCTGGATGTACCGGCGCGTACGCTGCTCGGTCCGGGACCCAGTACGGTGGACCCGCGCGTGCTGCGCGCCATGGCTGCTCCCCTGGTTGGACACCTGGACCCCACCTTTTTGGAGTTGATGGATCGCACACAGGTGATGTTGCGCCAGGTGTTTGAAACCCAAAACCCGCTCACCCTGGCAGTCCCGGGGACCGGCTCAGCCGGCATGGAAGCCGCTCTGGCCAATATGATCGAGCCGGGCGATTCCGTGCTGGTATGCAGCAACGGCTTTTTCAGCCTGCGCATGGCCGAAATGGCGCGCCGTTATGGCGCCCGGGTGCAGGTTATTACCCGCCCTTGGGGCGAGGTTTTCACCCCAAGGGAGATCCAGGCTGCCCTGGAAGCTCAGCCGGCCAAAATCGTGGCACTCGTACACGCTGAAACCTCCACCGGGGCGCTGCAGCCCCTGGATGAAATCGCCCAGATTGTGCATCAAGATGGCGCACTCCTGTTGGTGGATGCCGTCACATCCCTGGGTGGGCTGCCGGTGCGCGTGGACGAAACCGGCATCGATATCTGCTACAGCGGCTCGCAAAAATGCCTGAGCTGCCCGCCCGGGCTGGCCCCCATCACCCTGAGCCAGCGCGCCGAACAGGCGCTTTCAGTCCGCAAGACTCCGGTTGCCAACTGGTATTTAGACCTGAACCTGTTGCGCAAATATTGGGGGCCTGAGCGCGCTTACCATCACACCGCGCCCATCAGCACAGTTTATGCGTTCTATGAGGGGCTGCGCCTGGCGGTTGCTGAGAGTCTGGAGGCGCGCTGGGAGCGCCACGCCCGCAACGCCCGCCTGCTTTGGGATGGGCTGGAAGCGCTGGGGATGACCTTGCATGTGCCGTTGGAATACCGCCTGCCTAGCCTGACCACCGTGCGCATCCCGCAAGGTGTGGATGACTTGCAAGTTCGGGGACGCCTGCTGAACGAATACAATATCGAGATCGGCGGCGGCCTGGGCGAACTGAAAGGCAAAGTCTGGCGCATCGGCCTGATGGGCTATTCCTCCCGCCCCGAAAATGTGCTCCTGCTCCTGGCGGTTCTGGGAAAAATGCTGGGCTGATCATCAATTTCGCTTCAATTCAGCTCATCGCTGCACCGATCAAAATCACTACGCCACACCACATCGCGCTTCCTCGTTCCTGAGAAAGCGCGATGTTTGTTTAAATCCCTTGAAATAGGGTATAATTTTTATCAACTTATTGATATTTATTCGGATTGAGAATCGACTTTAGAAGTATTATGGCCATCGACCGCTTTGGACGCAACATCCACTATTTACGCATCAGCCTGACCGATCATTGTAACCTGCGCTGCGTGTACTGCATGCCGGAGGACATGACCTTCCGTCCATCCGCAGAGTTGATGCAGGATGACGAGCTGCTGCGCCTGGTGGATTTGTGCGCCACGCTGGGCTTCGATAAGATCCGCCTGACGGGCGGCGAGCCGACCGTGCGCCTCAATCTGGTCGAGCTGGTGCGGACCATCCGTCAAACTCCTGGCATCCAATCCCTGAGCATGACCACCAACGGTGTATTGCTGGAGCGCCTGGCGCAGCCCCTGGCCCAGGCCGGCCTGCAGCGCGTCAACGTCAGCCTGGATACCCTCAATCCGGAGCAGTTCAAACGCCTCACCCGCTGGGGCAACCTGGATCAGGTCTGGCGCGGCATCCTGGCCGCCGAAGCTGCCGGGATGACTCCTATCAAGATCAATGCCGTCGTTGTGCGCGGCTACAACGAGGCCGAGGTCAGCGGGCTGGCACGCCTGACCCTGGAACACCCCTGGCAGGTGCGTTACATCGAAATGATGCCTTTCGCCGGGGCGACAGACCTGCAGTTGCGCCAGATGGTCACCGCCGAAGAGATCATGGAGCGTATTCGTCGTGAAGTAGGGCCGCTGGAGGTTTCCAATGGCGGCAAACTGGATGGAGAGGCCCGTATCTTCCGCCTGGCAGGGGCGCAGGGCGAGCTTGGGTTTATCTCGTCCGTCACTGAGCCCTTCTGCGCCGCCTGCACGCGGGCGCGCCTGACCGCCGATGGCCGCCTGCGCCTTTGTTTGCTGCGTGAAGGCGAAGTGGATCTGCTCACCCCATTACGTGCCGGCGCCAGCCTGGAAGAGCTGCGCCAGTTGATCCTGGACGGAGTCTGGCACAAGCCCTGGGGGCATGGATTGGCGGAGGGGGTTATCCCGTTAAATCGCGTGATGAGTGAAATTGGGGGCTAGCAAAAATGGAATTTATCACGCCGGATTAGCGAATAATCCACCAGATGAGCGCTGCCCCGCCTGCTCCGGATAGAGCACACAGGAAATTGACCCAATCATTGTTCAACCAGGCCAATCCGCGCAGCTGAGTTGTAAGAGTGCCGCAGGTATGCCGTGGATGGCGTTCGGTTTCCTTCTGGCAGCTCGGGCAGAAATAGATGGCCTGCAGGGTGGCTCCCAACAGAGAATCCACCAGCGAGCCGAGCATTCCCCCGCCAATCGCTGCCGCCAGAGCCAGTCCGACACCGTCTTCCGGGCGCACCAGCGCCGCAGCCAGGCCAATCAAGCCGGCCCCCGCCAGGCTGGCAAAGCTGCCCAACAAGCTGACACCCCCAGAAGTACCGCGTTCTACGGGTGCGCCGGTCGTCACCAGGCGCGGCGGCGTCGGGCTGAGCACGCCCAACTCCGTTGCCCAGGTATCCGCGTTTACCGCCGCCATACTCCCAATAAAAGCTGCCCACCAGAGCCCATGCTCCTGATCAATTGCTGCCAGGATCACTAACCCGGCGCCCAGGCCGCCATTGGCCAATACCTGTCCCCAGTCGCGCTGGTGACCCTTGGAAAATTTCTCGTTCAGAGCCGCCTTCCTCCGCCCAAATGCCCGCGAAAGCAAGCTGGAGGAAATAAAAAAGGTCAACAGCAGGGCAGCCCAATCCAGGCCGCCCAGGCCAAAGATCAGACCGCCGCTCAGGGCCGCTGCTGCCGCTCCGCTGCCACTTAACGCGCCGGCTTTCCAGGCAGCCGCGGCGATTGCCACTCCCAGGAAGAAACCCAACCCGATCTGCATTGCTAAATTCATTCTGAATACCCTAAAGGATGATCAACACGCTGATCAAAAACAATACTCCGGTGATCAGGCCCCCACCCCAAACCAGGGTTGCCAGCCACCTGCGCCCGGCTATACGGTAAAAATATAATCCAATAATGAAATCGATCACCCAGGCAAAGCCATTCAGTACCGGTAACAACAGCATGCGTACGGCTGGAACTGGCTCACGCGGCGCACCAGCGGCGCTGAAGCCTAAAGTAATTTCGTTCCTGGTCGGGACCACCAGACTCACGCCCAGCGCCAGCAACAGGGCAAGCGCCAGACCTGCCAGCACCAAGCCGCGTGCCAACCGGTCGGACCATAGATTGGCTAACAGAAAACTGGGATAGACCGACTCTGCCGCAATGGGATAGAGCGAGCCAAATTCAGCCACCTGGCGATAGGCGCTCAAAAAAGCCTCTGGATCGGACGGTGAAATCGCGTAGGAGCGGCGGGAGGTGCGCACCAGCACCAGCTTTCGACTGCGAGATGCCATATATTCTACTTTACCGGCCTCTTGCGTCTGGCGCAGTCCTAATACTGCGCCAGGCAGACGCAGCCAGGGTCGTGGAAAATCATCCGGTAACATGCGCATCCCCAGGATAACATCCATCGGGATCACTTCCACACGTAGCCCCCAGTGTAGATGCAGACCATCTTGCTCCAACAGGTAGTACGAACGGTATAGGGCGTAGGCAAAATAAGCAAAGAAGAGCAATAATATTGCTGCCAGGAGGATCAGCAGCAGATATAGTGCAAAGGTAGGGCTGACCTGGGCTTGAGCGGCCTGGCGTAATCCGAACCCAACCACGAATCCCAGTCCAGCCAGGACCAAGATCTGGAAGAATATGCCCGCCCGGCGCGGCGGGTGGAATTCAAAATTCTTCTCCACGAGGTGCAGTTATACCATACACCATGATCATTGCCGAGACGCACAGGACTGCTAGCCACGGCTTTAACAAGAAAGGGGTTGCTCGGTTTTTAAACAGGACAGCCAGGCCTGGTGCCTGGCTGTCCGAGCGAGGAGGGATAGGACTGAATATTCTCAGCCCCAGGAATTAGTTAGCGAATTTCGAATACCATTGTTACATCAACACTGAATGAGAGCTCACCGGTTTGAACCGGTACGCTGGCGGCTGCTTCGCGGGCAACTGCACCACCCATCCCGTAGTAGATCGGGCCGGGATAGCCTCCGCTGGAGGTGCTGATTGCCTGGACATCACCCAGGGTGACGCCTGCGGCATCGGCCAGTTCCTCAGCCACCTGGCGAGCATTTTCGACGGCTGCATTGCGGGCTGCACCTAACTGCTGGTCTTTGTTCTCCACATCGAACTGGATCCCGTAGATCGAGTTTGCGCCAGCCTGGACAGCCTCATCCAGGACATCACCAATGGCATCCAGATCACGCACGGTCACATACAGGCTGTTCTCAACCACGTAAGTGATCTCGCCGGTTGGCTGGCCCTGAGCGTTGTACTGCTGCTGTGGATAGATGCTGAAGTTGCTGGTGCGAATATCTTTGGCATCGATTCCGCTGGCGCGCAGCGCCTGAACAAGCTTCTCAGCAGCTTCATTGTTGCTAGCCATCGTTTCGGCGGCTGCATCCCCTTCCGAGCGCACACCCACAGTAATATAGGCAATATCCGGGGTCAGAAAAACCTGCCCGCTGCCATTGGCTGTGATGGTTCGCAGGGGAGCTTGTTGAGCTGGAGTCACATCTTGTGCATTGACCAGCGAAGGTCCACCCCATGCAATAGCAATGGCTGTGACCGCCAATAATCCAATAACGAGAGACATGCGATTACGCATCATGTTTTACTCCTTTGAATTAATAGATAGGATCATCGTACTGGCATGTAGACGCCGGACGTTCGAAAATGGTTCCCGAAAGGCTGGCTGTTTCATACACAATTCTTATGCACCTCCTGCATACCTTTGATAGCCGCGATGTTATAATGACCCCAACGGGCTTGAACCGGTAGAAAAGGAAACAATTATGATGCGATTTGATCGGTTTACAGAGCGGGCACAAGAAGCCGCTCAACGGGCTGCTGAGATCATTCAGCGCTATGGTCACAATCAGATAGATACTGAACACATCCTGATGGCGCTGATCGAGCAGCCAGGGGGAGTGATTCCCCAAATCCTGGAAGTATTAAAAATAGATGCAAGCGTTCTCACGGAGCGACTGGATTACATTTTACGCACCAGCCCCAAAGCCAATATCTTTGGTGGAGGCACCGGACAAATTTTCATCACCCCACGCGTCAAGCGTATCATCGATCTGGCGAATGAAGAAGCCAATCGCCTGAAAGATGAATACATCTCCACCGAGCATATCTTCCTGGCAATCTTGAGCGAGCGCAGCACCCCCGCGGCGCGCCTTTTGGAAGGCGCCGGGGTAACTCGCGAACGCGTCTACGATGCCATTCAACAAATCCGCGGCGGTCAGCGTGTGACCGACCCACAGGCAGAAACGCGCTACCGCACCCTGGAGCGCTACTCGCGCGACCTGACCCAACTGGCCCGGGGTGGCAAGTTAGATCCCGTCATAGGGCGCGACACAGAGATCTTGCGAGTGATCCAAATCCTATCGCGGCGCACCAAGAACAACCCGGTGTTGATCGGTGAGGCCGGGGTTGGCAAAACTGCCATCGTGGAAGGTCTGGCGCAGAAAATCGCCAGCAATGATGTGCCAGAGATTCTGTCTGGCAAACGCGTGATGGCGCTTGACCTGGGCGCTATGATCGCCGGCTCGCGCTTCCGCGGTGAGTTTGAGGAGCGTTTGAAAGCCTCTTTAGAGGAAGTCCAGCGTGCAGCCGGGGAAATCATTCTCTTCATCGATGAACTGCATACGGTAGTAGGCGCAGGTGCAGCCCAGGGAGCCATGGATGCCTCCAATATGCTCAAGCCAGCCCTGGCGCGCGGCGAGCTGCAGTGTGTTGGCGCCACCACCCTGGATGAGTACCATAAATATATCGAAAAGGACGCAGCCCTCGAGCGGCGCTTTGCACCGGTCTATGTTGAAGAGCCCTCAGTAGAAGATACCATCCGTATGCTGCAGGGGCTGCGTGACCGCTACGAGGCCCACCACAAGGTGCGCTTCTCTGATCAGGCGCTGGTGGATGCCGCCCGCCTTTCATCGCGTTATGTAACCGAGCGGCGCTTGCCCGATAAAGCCATCGATCTGATTGATGAAGCTGCCGCCAAGCTGCGTGTGGCGCTGTATTCGCTGCCAGACAATCTTAAGTCGATGAAGAGCGAAATCGACCGCATGTCTGCTGAAGAAGAACAGGCCGGTGTTGAGCGCGATTACGAACGCGCCGCCCAGAAAAAAGCCGAACGTCTGCGTCTGGAAGGCGAATTCAAAGAATTGCGCGATCGTTGGGAAGCTGAACATCAACTGGATGAAGTCGTTGACACCCAGGATATTGCTGAGGTGGTGGCTCAATGGACGGGTATTCCCGTTAACCAGATGATGGAAACCGAGTCCCAAAAGCTGCTGCAGATGGAAGACCGCATTCACGAGCATATCATTGGGCAGGATGAGGCGATCCGAGCGATCTCGGATGCCATTCGCCGGGCACGCTCCGGGCTAAAAGACCCCCGCCGCCCAATTGGCTCGTTCATCTTCATCGGTCCTTCAGGAGTCGGCAAGACTGAGCTGGCCAAAGCCCTGGCCGAATTCATGTTCGACGATGCAGAAGCCCTGGTGCGCATTGATATGAGCGAATACCGCGAGCAGCACACCGTTTCACGCCTGTTTGGGGCTCCGCCTGGATATGTCGGGTATGAGGAAGGTGGCCAGCTCACCGAGGCTGTGCGCCGCCGCCCTTACCGGGTAATCCTTTTTGATGAGATTGAAAAAGCTCACCCGGAAGTCTGGAATGCATTGCTGCAAATCCTGGACGACGGCCGCTTGACCGATGGTCAGGGGCGGATAGTTGATTTCCGAAACTCAGTTTTGATTATGACCAGCAACCTGGGCACTGAATATGTGCGTAAATCAGGTAGCCTTGGATTCTTATCTCGCAGCGGTACCACCGAAGAACAACAGGATCACGAAAAAATCGAAAAGGCCTTGAAGAGCACCTTCCGGCCCGAATTCCTGAACCGCATCGATGAGATCATCACCTTCTCGCCACTCTCGCGTGAGCAGGTTGCCCAAATTGTGGACCTGCAGATGCAAGAAGTGCAGGATCGTCTATCCGAGAAAGGCCTTTCGGTTGAATTGAAGCCGGGCGCCCGTGAATGGCTGGCCGATCAAGGCTACGATCCCGCTTTTGGGGCACGGCCGTTGCGCCGGGCATTGCAAAAATTTGTAGAAAGCCCGCTCTCGGTGCGCCTGCTGAGCGGAGAATTCTCCTCCGGCGATATAATCCTTGTGGATGTCGCCCCAGACAGCAAAGAACTGGTCTTCAACCCCATAAAAAACCAGGCGGTTGAGGCCGAGCTGGAACCAGCCACCCCTTAGTTTAATTTTTTCCCAAAGGGGCTGCCCTTCTTTTTGGACAGCCCCTATTTTATTTAACAGCCTTTTGCCTTTCGGGGCTTGTTTCGGGGCTGCCTGGCGGTTCTATCCAGACAGCCCCTCTGATTCTCAGCATGATGAAGCGCGGTCTCTTTTTCACAAGTTCGAGGGGATAAACTACTGAAGCAGAATGATATTTGTCTATGCAATGAGGATATTTGCCACTACATCCTGGCATGGTTTGTGGGGTAAATTGATTGTACGGACCACCACTATGCCCGCAATCTCTTTTGATCAACTATCCCTGTTTCAAGGCTTCAGCTCTCAGCAGCTCGAGCTGCTCCAGCCGTTGTTTACCGTGTGTGAACAAAACGACGGAGATATCCTGTTTCAGCAAGGTGAGGCCGCCGAGCATCTTTACTTGCTCATGGAAGGCGAAGCTGTGGTACGCTATAAGCCTGATGATGGTCCCTGGCTGACGGTGGCGCGTATCCGGCCAGAAGGTGTAATCGGCTGGTCGGCTGCCTTGGGCAGCCCGGCGTATACCTCATCAGCGGTGTGCACCGCAGATAGCTGTTTGTTGCGCATCAGCGGAGAGAACTTACGCCGTCTGTGTGAAGAACACCCCCATACGGGCAGCCTGGTACTGGAGCGCCTGGCATTGATCATCGCCCAACGGCTGCGCAATACTCACAATCATGTTATCGCCCTGCTGGAACAAGGGCTGGGCGCTAATATTCGTAATCCATAACCATAGATTGAAGGAGGTTCATTCATGGATTCGACCAATGGCTTCACAAGCTATTCGGAACGCGAACAAATGACTGCATTAATCGAGAAAATCAGCGCCTACATCGAGCAGATTCACGGCGGTTCGGTAAAGATGGTCGATTTTGATGGTAAGATTTTAAAAGTTCGCCTGGGTGGCGCCTGCGAAGGATGCCCGCTTTCTCCCAGCACCATCCACGGCTGGGTGGAAGGTACTGTACGGCAGTTCTTCCCGGATATTGAGGAAGTCGTCGACGTATCTTAGTCGAACCAGTACTGCAAAATATAGGGCATCTTGGCTAACGCGAGATGCCCTTTTCAATCCCTGCGTCGGCGGAGGTTCAAGCAGCACAAAGGAGCAAAAGCATGTATGTTGTCATGTTTATCCTGGATGATCCCAGTAAACTAAATCAAGTCCTGAACGCCTGGGATGAAATTGGAGTGAGCGGTGCAACGATTATCGACAGCATCGGGCGCAATCGTTTGCGCAAGGCTCAACAGGTTGGCGCGCCATTTATGGCAGGCATTAACCGGTTCCTGGCAAGTGATATCGAAAATCACTACACCTTGTTCACCATTGTCCCCACAGAAGATTTTATTCAGCGCTGTATCCAGGCCTTGGAACCGATTGTAGGCGACCTCGACCAACCCGATACAGGTGTTCTGGCTGCCTGGCCTTTGTCTTTTGTAAAGGGCGTCAACAGCGAGACAAATCTGGGACAGGGCGATTAAATGATCTGGCTGCAATTCCTCATCACCGCCGCGATTATCGTCTTCGCAGCCAATCAACTGGCCAAAAACGGGGATATTATCGCTGTACGGACCGGCCTGAGCGGCATGTTCATCGGCACGCTGTTGATGGCTGGAGCTACTTCCCTTCCCGAATTACTATCAGCCGTCAATGCGCTTTCAATCGACTCGCCAGGCCTGGCAGCGGGCTCCATGTTTGGCAGCGGCATGTTTAATATGTTCATGCTGGCTGTGCTCGATTTAATTAACCAGCAGGCCCGCGTGCTGCGCAGGGTTGCGATGAATCACGCGCTGACTGCAAGTCTGGCAAACTTGCTGACTGCACTGGCGATATTTTTTATCCTGGCCGACATTCCCACCCGGCTGGGTTGGGTGGGGGTGGACAGCCTGGTGATTGTCGCCGCCTATGTTATCGGTGTGCGACTGCTGCAACAACAAAATAACGGCTCACCCCCGGCAGCCGGAGAAATTGGCCCGGGTGTTCCCTCTCTGGGCAAAGCCCTGCTGGGGTTTGGATTGGCTACACTGGCCCTGGTTTTTGTGACACCTTACATGGTTGAGAGCGCAAATGGGATCGCTGAGATAACTGGGCTCAGCTCCGGATTTGTAGGGGCAACCTTTATCGGTATCACCACCTCACTGCCGGAGCTGGTTGCGACAATCGCAGCCTCGCGCATCGGCGCTTATGACCTGGCAATTGGCAATTTATTCGGCAGCAATCTGTTTAATATGTTTGCCCTGGCTTTGACCGATGTCTTTTATCTGGATGGGCAGTTCATCAGCGAGATCGATCCCAGCTTTGCTTTGATTGGTATCCTGGTGATTGTCCTGACCAGTCTGGGACTGGTGGGTAATATTGCTCGCATGGAACGCCGCTTGTGGATTGTCGAAGCAGACGCGTTATTGATCCTGTTGGGGTATTTATTTGGGATGTGGTTTTTATATTCCCGTGGAATAGGCGCCTGAAAGCCCTGGCGTTTTCACAGACACATGGCGCAGCCATCGGCGCGCGGATCAGATCCTGCGCATAATACACCGGTCTGTGCATCGCGCAGAATCACCTGCCCGCGCCCGAATAAGGAACGCCGCTTGCCGGTGATTGGCGTCACCGGATGACCCATTCCAGCCAGGTCAGCCATCACCTCCAGGGGAATCCCTTCTTCAAGCGCGACAGTCCCGCCAGCCGGTCCATCCTGGATACAAAAGCGCGCCCGGTCCAGGGCCGCCTGGGGATCAAGTTCATCATCCACCAGCCCCACCAGCACCTGCATATGGCCCTGCGGCTGCATAAACCCACCCATCACGCCGTAAGAGGCATATAAATCCCCGGTCTGGCTATCAGTGATCATGGCCGGAATAATGGTATGGTAAGGGCGCTTTCCCGGTGCAATCACGTTCGGGTGTCCAGGCTCAAGACTAAAGTTATGCCCCCGGTTTTGCAACGTAAATCCCCACCCTGGTGGAACAATGCCGGTGCCAAATCCCATATAGTTGCTGTTAATAAATGAGCAGGCATTGCCTTCGCCATCCACCACACTCAGATACACAGTATCTGAAGAGCTGACCGGTACACCCCGCGCTGGATTGAGTGTGGCGCGACGCGGGTTGATATGTTTACGCCGCTCGCTGGCATAGTCTTTACTCAACAAGGCTTCAAGAGGAGCAGGGCTGAAAGCAGGATCTGCCACATGCCAGCCCGCATCGGCGAAGGCCAGGCGCATAGCTTCGATCAGTAAGTGATATCGCCCAGCGGATAGTGGAGCCAGCGCGCCCAGATCAAAACCTTCCAGGATATTGATTGCCAGCAAGGCTGCCAGGCCCTGACTATTCGGCGGGCATTCCCAGATCCGTCTGCCGCGATAATCGACAGAAATCGGCGTTTCCCAGGTACTGGTATGCGCTGCCAGGTCAGCTTCAGTCAGGCACCCACCTGCTGCCTGTACTTGAGCAGCCAGGGCAGCCGCGATTTCTCCCTGATAAAAAGCCTCTTTACCCCCATCGGCGACCCGACGCAGGGTGCGCACAAGACCGGGGTTACGAAAAATCTCCCCGGCGTGTGGGGCGCGCCCATCCATGGTCAGCTCTTTCCCCCCCGCAGCCTGACCCAGTTGGGCCTGGACGCCGCGCTCCCAGAAATAGGCAGTAAGGGGCGCCACCGGAAAGCCTGCCTCTGCCAGATCAATCGCCGGAACCAATACATCCGCCATGGTTAACTGGCCAAAACGCGCCTGCAAATCGCACCAGCCAGCGCATGCGCCAGGGACCGTAATAGTATAAGGATGATAGAGAGGCAGCCCGCTGCCCAGCCCTTCGTGCTGCAAGCGTTCCAGGGTCAGGTTTGCCGGAGCGCGCCCCGAGCCATTGATCGCATATACCTGCCGGCTGTGCGCTTCATAATATAAAGCAAAGCAATCACCGCCCAGACCGGTGGACATGGGTTCGGTGACATTCAGACCCGCTGCCGTTGCTACCGCTGCATCGGCTGCGTTGCCGCCTTTTGCCAGAATCCGTAAGCCTGCCGCCACAGCCAGTGGCTGGGAAGCGGCTACGATCCCCTTCCGGCCGTACACGGGCGAACGGCGCGAATTAAACTCCAGATGGTTATCTGATGCGGAAAGCCTGGGAAAGTTCATTTATCCTGTTACCTCGATCCGGTCGCCGCTCACCACTTCGCCGATTTCCCAAAACGGTTGGTCGAGCTCCGCAGCCCGCGCCAAAAATGCCTCCAGCTTTTCCGGAGGCACGCACAGCAGCAAGCCTCCGCTGGTTTGAGCATCAAACAACAACATCTGTGAAGGTTCGTCAAGGGAGGAGCTAAAGTGCACATTATTACCAAAATACATGCGGTTATCGATCGACCCCCCCGGGAAAATCCAATCCTGCGCCGACTTTTGCGCGCCGCGCGTAAAAGGCAGGCGTGAATATTCAAAACGCAATCCCACGCCGGAGGCTGCTGCCATCTCCCAGGCATGCCCCAGCAGACTGAAGCCGGTGATATCTGTCCCACTCCGCAGCCCAAACTCAACTGCCAGCTCGGAAGCGGTCTTGTTCAGGCGTTTCATCCATGCCACAGCTTCGGCGACATCCAAAGGATCAGCGATGTCGCGTTTCAGGGCTGTAGTGATCGTCCCAAATCCTATGGGCTTGCTCAGCACCAGCCGGTCGCCGGGCTGCGCTCCGGCTTTGGTCAGCATCTTGTCCGGATGTACATACCCCAGCACCATCAGACCGTATTTGGGTTCTTTGTCCTGGATGGTGTGCCCGCCTGCCAGCACCACACCCGCTTCGTAGGCTTTTTCTGCCCCTCCGCGCAAAATTTCACTGCTGATCTCTGCCGGTAAATCAGGCGGCAGCGCGGCGATATTCAGCGCCAGAAAGGGTTTACCGCCCATTGCATAAACATCCGAAAGCGCGTTGGCGGCCGCGATCGCCCCGTAATCATAGGGGTTATCCACCACTGGGGTGAAGAAATCCGTGGTCACTACCAGAGCCCGCTCAGCATCCAGCCGCCAGACAGCCGCGTCGTCCGGATCACCCAGACCAACCAGGAGATCCGGGTAATCTGCAGACTTGAACATACCCTGGATTGGGCGCAGGACCTGCGCCAGCGCTTCAGCGCTTAACTTCGACGCTCAACCCGCACAGTTCGAAAGACTGGTCAGGCGGATTTGTTTACCAGAGGAGCCAGTTATCTGATCCATTGGAGAACCTTCTTGCACAAAGGCTGCTGGCGCTTATCAGCACTGCCAGCAGCCTGAGATACATTCCTTCAAGCTTATGGTGTTGTAGTGGGCTGCGGGGTAGGCACCAGCGTGGGCGTGGCACCCCCAGCTTCCATACTTGGTAAAGGCAATAAATACGGCGTATCGTTGGGAACCAGCATTACCTGAATACCAGGTGCCAGTTTCATGATGTATTCATAAGTCAGCAAGTCGGGGTTCATCGCCAGGGCTTCTGCTATGAGTTCCAAAGCCTGTTTCTCAGCTTCAGCCTCAATGATGCGCGAGTCCGCCCTGCCCTGCGCTTCAATCACCTGGGCATCGGCGCGGCCTTCTGCCACCTGGCGGGCTTGTTCAGCCTCCTGGCGGCGCTGCTCAACCACAAAGCGCGCCTGCTGCGCTTGCTGCTCAGCGATCTGCTTCTGCTCCACAGAAGCGGCATATTCGGGCGAGAAGGTGATATTACGCAGGATAAAATCTTCCAGAATCAGGCCATTCTCTTGATAGCTCAGGGCCAATTCATCCTGGATCATACTCGCCATATCCTGGCGGCGTGAGCTGTAGACTTCTTCCACGCCAAACTGAGAGACTGCATCGCGGATGACGCCGCGCGCCAGCGGGCGCACCAATTCCAGAGTATAGCGTTTCTGCCAGATGATATGCAGATCGATCACTTTCTCGGGGTTTACTGCATAAATCACTGAAGCATCCACATAAATCTCTTGCCCATCTGAGGTGCGGGCAATTACAGTATCTTCGAACTGCCCCTCTCCTTCCAGGGGATCGGCCGACATAGTGTAAATTTGGCGCGAAATTGGATAGCGCTCCACCCGTTCCACCATCGGGATGATCCAGCGCAAGCCGGGCTGCAGGATCTCATTGCGAATACCTGTGGGGGAGACCGCTGAGATGACTACCCCACGTTCTTCCGGCTCCACAAATACCAGTCCCATGCTCACCGTGGTCATAATGCCGGCAGCCACGCCCAGGATAATTACGGCAGTCGTGAATGAGGCGGTCTTTCGATTGCGCGAGGCGCGATATAGAGTCAAGCCTGCCATACCCAGAAATGCAGCCCATAACAGTACTACAAAGCCTTGCAACGCATTGGCGAAATTCATTTACTTCTCTCCTAAGTTTTACGCTAAATTCAACACGCTGAGATTATACCCGCGTTTCCACCCTGGCCTCTGGCTGCTCATGCTATTCATATCTACAACATCCAGTCCGGCCAGGCAGTTGCCGCAGGGTTCGATATATGATAGCATCCAGACATGCAAACCAGCACCGGTCTCATCCAGGAAATCGTCCTGCGCGCAGATGGGCAGCACGCCGCCTGGGTGACCTGCCCCGCGACCACCCTGCCAGAACCTGGGCAGTACCTGAACGCCTGGGCGCAAGATGATCCGCTTGCCCCCCTGGCAGCGACCCTGTTTGCCGGGGCACTGATGGAAGAGCGTTTTCTCGCCCTGCCCCCCCTCCCTGCCAACTGGCAGCCTGGTAGCCGTCTGGTTCTACGCGGCCCACTGGGACGCGGCTTCAACCTGCCGGAACACGCCCCCCGGGTGGCGTTGGCCGCCTTAGGAGCAAGCTGCGAGCGCTTGCTGCCGCTGGCGAACCAGGCTCTGGCACGCGGCTCAGCCATCGCCCTCTTTACTGACGCGCCCTTGCCACCTCTGCCAGCCGCTCTGGAAGTCAATCCACTCAGCAGCCTGCCAGAGGCAATTTCCTGGGCCGATTATCTGGCTCTGGACTTGAGCACCGCCGCCCTACCGCACCTGCGCCATACACTTGGCTTGCAGCATGGGGAGCGCCTGCATTGTCCAGCTCAGGTGTTGATCGTCGTAGACATGCCATGCGCCGGTCTGGCTGCCTGCGGGGCTTGCTGGGTGCCTGCCCGGCGCGGCATCTTGCATGCCTGCAGCGATGGCCCCGTCTTTGCTCTTGATGAGCTTGAATGGTAGAGGGAGCGCAGAATAGAAAACCGATGAATGTACTGGCTTTTTTTGCCCATCCGGATGATGAAACCATGCTGGCAGGTGGAACGCTGGCTTTGCTCGCCCATACCGGCGCCAAAGTACATTACCTGTGCGCCACGCGCGGCGAAGGCGGCGAGACTGGTGAACCCCCGCTCTGCCAGCCAGATCAGTTAGGCGAGGTGCGCGAGGACGAGTTAGCCTGTGCAATCCAGGCACTCCACGGCAGCAGCCTGGATTTCCTCGGGTACACCGATCCGCGCGTTGGACCGGACGAGGCGCTGTATGCTTACGCCAGCTATCCAGGTGAAATCGCCCACCATTTACTGGCCATAATCCGTGAAAAGGACATTAATACCATCCTTACTCACGGTGTAAATGGGGAGTATGGGCACCCAGCGCATGTGCTCAGCTACCGTGCTGCCTGCCAGGCAGTAGAAAGCCTGGGAGCAGCTGCGCCTTTGCTCTATAGTGTGATGGCAAACTTTCCCGACCATCCTCATCCACGCCTGGCGAATCAAGATCAGCCTGCGCACTTGATCCTGGACATCTCCCCCGCTCTGCCTGCCAAAACCAGGGCTGCCCTTTGCCATCGCTCCCAGCACGCGCTCTTGGTGCGCCGTGCCTCGCAAGAGGCCGGACGCCAGCTCAGCGTGCCTGAAGTCATCATGAGCATCGAGAGCTTACATCGTGTCTCTCCAGCCAGCCCGGACACCATCCAGGATGAACTGGCTGTAAGCTTGCTGCCCTGGCAGCGCCAACCATGAATGTTTTTGTTTGAGCCAGGCCCTATGGCAAAGTACGATCTCCCGTTACGCTCCCCCCTGATGAACGCCGCTGGCACGCTCGGTTTTACCCCGCCCGCGCATGGACCCATTGAATGGGACCAGTACGGGGCCTTTGTAACCAACCCGATCAGCCTGGGGCGGCGCCAGCCGGCTGCCACCGCCCGGCAGATTTCATTCTCCGGCGGCCTTATCCTGCACACCGGCTACCCAAATCCTGGGTTTGAAGCCAGCCTGCGGCGCTACCAAAATGCCTGGTCACATGCGCCAGTGCCCGTGATCGTGCATCTGATTCCTCACAATGCAGACGAGCTGGCAGCCATGATCCCATCGCTCGAAACTTGTGATAATTTAGCCGGGCTTGAAGTCGGGATTGCCCCGGATATTTCCCTGGAAGCAGCGACGGATTTGCTGCACGCCGCGTTGAGCGAGCTGCCCATTATCCTGCGTTTGCCGCAAGACCGGGCTCTTGAGTTGGTACGCAGCCTGGCGCCTTTCCTGGACGATGGGCGCATAACCGCCATCAGTCTGGGCCCTGGACGCGGATCGTTGCCACTGCCAGATGGCAGCTTTCTACGCGGGCGCATCTACGGGCCATCGGTTCTACCCACTGCGCTTGCCGCAGTACGCACCCTCAGCGAAGGCAGCCTGCCTGTGATCGGCGCGGGCGGCGTGTACCGTCAGCAAGATGTTCAGGCCATGCTGGCAGCCGGCGCGGTTGCAGTTCAGTTGGATACAATTTTGTGGCGTGGGGGTATTGATTAATATAAAAAAGGCTGCTGGTGCTGGCAGCCTCTTAGCTCAACGCTCTAACCAGATCGTCACCGGCCCTTCATTGGCGATATCCACCAGCATATGCGCCCCAAAGACCCCCGTCTGTGTGGGCACCCCAAGCTGGCGCAAGTACTCAGCAAATCTATCCACCAGTGGAAGCGCCGCACCTGGTAGTGCAGCATCCGTAAACGAAGGGCGGCGGCCTTTGCGCGTATCTGCATACAAGGTAAACTGCGACACAACCAGCGCCTGACCCTGGATATCCAACAAGGAGAGGTTCAGCTTTCCCTGTTGATCCTCAAAGATGCGCAGGTGAGCAATTTTTTCAGCCAGATAGCTTGCCTGCTCTGGCCCATCCTGCGGGCCAATGCCAAGTAGAATGACGACGCCGCGCTCGATCTGGGCGACGACCTGCTCATCCACGCTCACCCGCCCCTGGCGCACGCGCTGCAGTACGACTCGCATGGCTACCTCGAAAAGTTATTCAGCCAGGCCGATAGCCTGCCGTACTTCCTGCATGGTCTGCCGCGCCAGAACCTGCGCCCTGTCGCGCCCGGCATGCAGTACGTCCCAAACCTGATCCGGTTTCTGATCGAACTCAGCCCGGCGCTGGCGGAAAGGCTCCAGGTGGGCATTCAGATTGCGGGCAAAGAGCTGCTTGCACTGCACACAGCCAATCCCTGCCCGCCGGCATTCCACATTTACCTCGGCAACCTGCTCGGGGGTGGAAAAGATCTTGTGCATGGAAAAGACGTTGCAGATATCCGGGTTGCCAGGGTCGGTACGGCGCATTCGCTGCGGATCAGTCACCATTTGCATGACCCGCTGGGTGGTCTCTTCAGGGGTCAAAGCCAGCTCGATGTGGTTGTCCAGGCTCTTACTCATCTTTGCCTGACCATCGATCCCCAACACCTTGGGGACTTCAGTAGCCTTCATGCTCGGCTCAACTAAAACATTCGTTTCGTAACGATAATTAAATGAGCGCACAACCTCACGCGTAAATTCTATATGGGGTGCCTGGTCCACCCCTACCGGCACTGTATCCGCCTTATACAAGGCTATATCAGCAGACATCAGCACCGGATAACCCACAAGTCCATAGTTGATATTATTCGGGTGCAGGCGTACTTTTTCCTTAAATGTTGGTAGGTCTGTCAGCTTTCCCAAAGGAGTCACCATGGAGAGGATCGTGTGCAGCTCGGTGACTTCTGGGACATGCGATTGGACGAAGACGATCGCTTCCTCCGGGCGAATTCCGGCTGCCAGCCAATCCAGGGCCATTTCATAGGTATTCTGGCGCAGATCGCGCGTGGAGTCCACCGTAGTCAGCGCATGCAAATCCACGATGCAATACAGGCATTCATAATCGTCCTGTAAAGCAACATAATTTTTGATCGCCCCCAGATAATTACCCAGATGTTGGCGGCCTGTGGGACGCGCCCCTGAAAATACCCGGCCCTTTTTCTTACCCGTTATCATATACCCTCCCGAAGGATCTCAGCCACCAATTTGGTGATCTCGCCTGGATCAGCATGCCGGTGAGTCTGCAATTTTGAATAGATAAGCTGACCATTTACCCTGACCTCAAAGCGTCCGCCATCGGATGGCTTGAGGGCGATTTGTTCAATCTCTGGCTCATAAGTCTTCAACAGTTCTGCCATCAAACTGATGGCGCGCTCGGTATATCTTCAGACCGTGCAATACTCGAGTTCAATTTTGATCAGCATGTCTGCACTCCTATGAGCGGGATTGGGGATGGTTCCCGCCAATTGTACCTTATTCTGGATCAACCCTCACCTGTAGCAGAAGTCACCGAATATGCTAAAATCAAATTAGATTAGTGATCCATGCGAACCAGCCAATCGACGCAAGAATCCGTTGGATCAAACCCGTGGAATAGAGAATAGTGGAGGAATCCCATGCATACACAATTGGGTGCAAGACCCTCCCCGATTGCTGGCAGGTGGTATCCTGATAATCCTCAGGATCTGGCGGAAAGTGTAGACGATTACATTCAGAAAGCTCATCTTCCGGAAATTAAGGGCGACATTATCGCCATCGTAGCGCCTCATGCCGGACATTTATATTCCGGGCCGGTGGCAGGCTATGCCTTTGCAGCCGTGCGCAGCCTGAAGCCCGAGCTGGTGGCAGTGGTTTCACCCATGCATTATCCTTACACCGATCCGGTACTCACCTCAGCCCACACCGCCTACGCCACGCCATTGGGTGAGATTCGCCTTGATCAAATGGCTCTGGAAGATTTGGATAATCATTTAAAACACGACCAATATGAACCCATTAGCCGGGTAGGGCACGACCCCGAGCACTCCCTCGAAATTGAGCTGCCCTTCTTGCAGCGCGCCCTGAGCGCAAAATTTACACTACTGCCTCTGATGGTGCGCGAGCTGAACCCCAAATACCTGCAAAACCTGGGCAAGAACCTGGCGCGCACCCTGGAAAAGCGCTCGGCTTTGCTGGTCGCCAGCACTGATCTCTCGCACTTTTATCCTCAGGTAACTGCCGAACAACTGGACGGTGAAATGCTGCGCCGTCTGGAAGCATTTGATCCACTGGCGGTGCTGCACGCTGAAGATGAAGGGGTGGGGTTTGCCTGCGGGCGGGCTGCGGTGGCAGTTGTCTTGTGGGCGGCTCGCGAGCTGGGCGCCAATCATGTCCAAATCCTGCATTACGCCACATCGGGCCATGTGACTGGTGATTTTCATCAAGTCGTTGGCTACGGCGCCGCAGTGATCACTCGCCAGTAATCTGAAAGGCCAGACTACACTTACCATGCCAGAAGCTACCTTAAGTTCCGATCTGATCCGCCTGCTGGCGGTCTTCTTATTAGTCCTCGCCAATGGTTTTTTTGTTGCCGCCGAGTTTTCTCTGGTCAGCGTGCGCCGTACCCGGATTGCCGAGCTGGTAGCCCACGGCAGCGAGTCGGCTGAGGCTGTGCAAAAAGCCATCCAAAATCCCGATCGTGTGATCGCTGCTACCCAGCTCGGTATCACCCTGGCCAGCCTGGGTCTGGGCTGGATCGGTGAGCCGGCCCTGGCACACTTGATTCACCCCGTCGTAGCGCTTTTCCCCAGCACCGTTCAAGCCGAAGTTTCTCACAGCATCGCGGCCGGGATAGCCTTTGCTTTGATAACATTTCTACATGTGGTTGTAGGCGAGCTGGCCCCTAAATCGATTGCCTTGCAGGATCCCGAGAAAACCTCTTTATTTATTGCCAAACCCACCTTGTTGGCCGAAACACTTTTCAAACCGGCCATCTGGGCGCTCAACGGCACAGGAAATTTCCTGCTCAAATTAGTGGGAGTGAATCCAGCCACAGGGCATGAACTGGTCCATTCGGTGGCAGAATTAAAAATGCTGGTAACTGCCAGCGCCGAATCCGGCGTCGTGGAACAAGACGAAAGCCAGATGCTGCATGCGATATTCGACTTTGGCGAAATGGTTGTCCGGCAGGTGATGATGCCGCGTACCGAAATCGAGGCTGTGGAAGCGGACACACCTTTACGAGACATCATCACCCTGATGACCCAATCCACATACACCAAATTCCCGGTTTATGAGGAAAACCTGGATCAGATCTTGGGCATTGTGCATGTAAAAGATCTGCTGCCCGCTTTGCAGGGCGAAGATTGTGTGGGCTGTGTGGCACGCGACTTTGCACGCGAACCCATTTTTGTTCCCGACTCCCTTCCCGTAGATGCTCTGCTGCGCCAGTTCCGTGTCCAGCGCCAGCACATTGCCATCGTCATCGACGAATTTGGCGGGACCGCTGGTCTGGTCACCCTGGAGGACTTGCTGGAGGAAATCGTCGGAGAGGTGAGCGATCCCTTCGACGAGTTCGTGCCAGAGATCCAACCTCTGGCAGATGGCTCGTTTCGCATCGATGGTCTGACTCTCATCGAAGTCGTCAACGAGCAGTTAGGGCTGCACCTGGTCGATCCCGACTACGATACCATCGCAGGTTATATGCTGGGCAAGCTCAGCCGGCTGCCGCGCCCCAACGAAGTGATTCAGGCGGATGGGGTGCAGCTGCAAGTAGAGAGCATGGATGGAATGCGCATCGCTCAATTATTACTCACCCGCCTCCCCAATTCATCCACCTCAGAGCCGGTTGAGCCATCCACACCTGCCCTTTCCTGAAATACGCTCTCCATTCTGACAATGCCCACTTTCGTCGAAATCGCCGTCAACATCCCGCAAGTCAGCGGCGTTTTCCATTATCACCTGCCTCCCGAACTGGAAGGTCGCACCCTGCCTGGTCAGCTGGTAATCGTCCCTTTTGGTAAGACTCAGGCCCAGGGTGTCATCCTCGAACATATTGCTCAGCCAGAAGTATCCGAAACCAAAGCCGTAATCGAGCTGGTGGATCCAATCCCTGTGCTGACGCCTGCGCAAATTAGCCTGGCCCGCCAGTTGACGCGCACTTCATTCACACCCCTGGCCGCCTGGGTTACCCTTTTCCTGCCGCCAGGTCTTAGCCAGCAGACGGATACCATCTACAACCTGGCTGCAGACTGGCAAAATCGATTCAACGACCCGAAAAGCAAGCCATCTGCGACAGCTCGACGCCTGGTGCAGCTGCTCCAGCAGCGTGGCGAGCTGCGTGCGCGCCAGATCGACAGCTCTTTGCGCCAGGTTAATTGGCGTCCAGCCGCCAATCAGCTGCTGCGCCGCGGTGTCCTGACCAGCCGCGCCATCTTACCTGAAGCCAGTGTCAAACCCAAAACGGTGCGCACAGTTCAATTGGGCTGTGCACCTGCTGAGGCTCAGGCTCAGCTACCCAACCTCGGCCGCGCCGGTACTCCCGCCCTGGAACGCCGCCAGGGCGTGCTGCGCTATCTACTGGAGGAGCCTGGTCCGGTCGATGTTGCCTGGGTGTACGCTTCCAGCCGGGCCAATCTCAGTGATCTGCGCTATCTCGCAGCCCGCGGATTGGTCATCCTGGGTGAAAGTGAGATCTGGCGCGATCCGCTCACAACGCTGGCTGCCCTGACTTCAACGCCCGTCTCTCCACTGGCGGCAGCCCCTCCGCCAGAATTAACCCAGGATCAAAAATCCGCCTGGGCTGTACAGGCCGAACAAATCGAGCTTGCCAATCGCCGCCAGCCAGTGCAGCCAACGCTCTTGCATGGTGTAACCGGTTCAGGGAAGACCGAGCTCTACCTGCGCGCAGTTGCCGAGACTCTACGCCTGGGGCGGCAGGCAATTGTCCTGGTCCCTGAGATCGCTCTGACCCCGCAAGCAGTCCAACGCTTCGTTAGTCGTTTCCCAGGCCAGGTGGGTCTGGTCCACTCCCAGCTCAGCGAAGGAGAGCGCTTTGACACCTGGCGGCGAGCGCGCAGCGGTGCAATACAACTGGTCGTCGGCCCGCGCAGCGCTCTGAGTGTGCCTTTTCCGGACCTCGGGTTGATTATCCTGGACGAATGCCACGATGATTCCTACTACCAATCCGAGCCGCCCTTCTATGATACACGCACACTGGCCCCCATCTACGCCAGCCTGACTCACGCGGTCTGTATCTTCGGTTCAGCTACACCCAACATCACCAGCACTTATCTCGCTAGCCAGCACACCTGGACCTATCTAAAGCTGCCCAAACGCATCCTTGCCCACCGCCAGGCAGTCCAAACCTCAGATCACCCCGCAGACGATACGCTCGCTCCGGCTGCCGCCACATTGCCCCCCGTTCAGATCATCGATATGCGCCAGGAGCTGAAATCGGGTAATGCTTCAATTTTCAGTCAGGCGCTGCAGTCGGCGCTGGAACAAGTTCTGTCAGCCAGACAACAGGCGATTTTGTTTCTGAATCGCCTGGGGACGGCGACGTATGTGTTTTGCCGTGACTGCGGCGCAACGATCAAGTGCCCCAACTGTGATATCCCCTTGATCTATCACGATCAATCCCCCATCCGCACGCCCGGCGGCCCAGCCTTACTGAACTGCCACCACTGCGGTTATCGCCGCCAGCTGCCCACTAGATGCCCTGCCTGCAGCAGCCCGCGCATCCGCCAGTATGGCACAGGCACTGAAAAAGTCGAGGCAGAGGTGCAAAGGCTCTTGCCTCAGGCGCGTATCCTGCGCTGGGATGCCACCACCACCCGGCGCAAAGGCGCTCACGATTTGATATTGAGCCAATTTACTGCCCGCCAGGCAGATATTTTAGTAGGCACACAGATGCTGGCAAAAGGCCTGGACCTGCCCTATGTGACCCTGGTTGGAGCTGTGCTTGCAGATGTAGGGTTAAACCTGCCTGACTACCGGGCAGGTGAGCGCACCTTCCAGGTGCTCACCCAGGTGGCTGGTCGGGCTGGGCGCAGTCCACTGGGCGGGCAGGCAATCCTGCAAACCTTCCAGCCCGACCACTATGTGATCCAGGCTGCGGCAGAGCACAACTACAAATCTTTCTACCAGCGCGAGCTGGAATACCGCCGAGAATTAGGCTACCCACCTTTTGTACGCTTGCTGCGCCTGGAATATCGCCATCTCGATGCTCATCGTGCAGAGGCTGAAGCTCAGCGCATGGCAAAACAGGTGCGCACCTGGCTGGCCAGTGGCACGCACCAGGCCACCCAGATGGTTGGGCCAGCGCCATGTTTCTTTGCCCGTTTGGACAGACAATACCGCTGGCAAATAATCCTTAAAGGCCCTGATCCATTACGCCTGTTACAGGAACATCTTACGGATGGGCGCACCCTTAACGGGCGCACCCTTCAGGACTGGCGCGTTGAGACAAATCCACCAAACTTGCTATAATAGGGGATGCTCTGGGGAAGATTGATCTGATTTAGGAGGCCGGCATGCAAGAACGGCGAGAATTATTGACCTGGCAGGATGTAGACCGATTGATCGACCATCTGTTGCCACAATTCGAGGGTGAGTTCGACGCCATGGTGATGATCACACGCGGTGGGATTGTCCCAGGCGGGTTACTGGCGGAAGCAATCGGTCTGATGCATATTCTGACGGCAGCAGTTGATTTCCCTGCCCAGATGGAAATGGAAAAGGCCAAGCTCATGGCGTGGCCTCAATTCATTCAATTCCCCGAAGATAATACCCTGCGCGGGCGGCGGACTCTCGTCGTTGATGATGTGTGGGGATCAGGACGGACCATTACCTCGGTCAAGCATCGCGTATCCTCTGCCGGCGGCATCCCTTCTACCTGCGTATTGCACTTTAATCCATACCGCAACCTGTTCAGCACCACCAAGCCAGACTATTACGCCGCTGTTACCGATGTCCACATCGTCTATCCATGGGAGATCAGCCGCGGGCCAGACATGGTCTTATTGGGCGAGGGTTAGACAGCTTATAATACCGCAATCGCCATGGCTAACGCCTGGCGGAATTCTGGGCTGGCAAATTCATTCCAGGCTTGCTGGAAGGTAACCATTAATTCATGCCGCTGGGCATGTTGGTAAGCCAGGTAAGCAATGATCCCACCCGGATTCTGGCGTTCAGAGATTGGCAACCCCTCCTGTTGTGCATCCCAATCATCCAGGAAACCTCGCAGCAGGCGTGTTGCAACATCAGCGTCATTCAAATCGCCCAGGTGATCCTGGAGCTTCTTAATCACCTCGATGACAGACTTTGCTTCAGGGCCGAGAACTTCCCGGAAATATTCCACTGCATAACGTAGCTTTTTAAATTCTATGCGCAGGGCATGTAGTTGCTCAATGCGCGCGCTATTCAGGAACGGCTCGAAGGCACGCACAGATGCCACGCGGCTGTAGATCAACACCGGCACCACCTCTCTCAAGCGGTTGGAGGAGGGTTGCTCGGTTGGGATTGGCAATGCCCCCGCCCCAGGTGTCTGCAAGAAGCGGTTGAAGCGTCCCACAAACTCAGCATAAGCCGCGCTCTCGAAATAGTTAATCATATCCGCCCGTGCAGATTGGCGCTCCTGTTCCCAGGCAGCCAGCAGCGGATCGAGCCCGGCGCGCTGTTCTTCAGGCAGGCTGTTCAGGTATAGGTGAGCCTTTTCCATAAATACATCCATATCGCGCGGGTGCCCCAGGGCGCGCCCGGTGGCGCGCAATCCTTTGAGCTGCGTCTTAAGCACTTTCGGCTCATACGCCTCCCCAAACACCTCGAATGCAGCCCGCATGCGGCGCGTCGCCACGCGCATGTCATGCAGTTCTTCGATGTCCTCCCCCAGGCGCGTGCCCGCTTCATGCGCCAGCATCTGGGCAAAGTGATACAACAGGACTTTCCGTCCAGCTTCAGCCAGCGAATCGTCCGCCAGAAGGTTGGTGCGTTCCAGAGGCAAAGGCAAAGTTAAATCGCCAGCATGTCGCTCCTGGGCTTTGCTCGCCTCCAGCACTTCTACGCGTGGCAGGCCAACTCTCGCCCACAGGCCTGCGCTCTGCTGAGCTGCTGCAGCATCCTGGGTGGCAAACGGTCCACGAACCACCACCAGCACCCCGGCCTGGGTGATTTCAACTGCCTGGAGCTGGGTTTGCTGGCTGTGAGACGCATCCATACCCCAGGCAATGCGCAATATTCCCAGCAATACCAGCACTTCCTTTTGCTGGCCCTCAGAAAAGTTCAACCGTTGAATGGCGCTGTCCTTGACCTTTCCCCGTTGCAAGAGCAGCAGCGCTACCAGTTTGTCTTGCTCGACAGGTTCAAGATCCGCGCACCCCAGATCTGTGAGCCAGATACGGGCTGCCTGAAGATCCTTACGCACTGCCTTGGGAGGCTCTACCCTGTTATGGATTACCGCCTCAGCCAGCAAACGCCGGTCCACTTCCCCCAGCTTATGTAAACTCTGAGTTTGATCAAATAGATCAAGCGCCAGGTCGCGCACATGGGCCTGGTTTTTTCCTGCTGCACTCGTGGATTGTTCGATCTCTGCTTCAGGCGCAGGCTCAGGGTCAGCAGCCTCGCTTTCCACGCCTGGCTCGCCACCCAGGAGCTCACCCGTTTGAGTACCAAAAATACTCATGCCGCGCGCCCGAAACTGGGCACGCCAGTAGCGCACTCCGCTGGGTCTCAACCCCGTTTGCTCAGCAATCTGGGGGCTGGTCAGGCCCTGGTCGGTCAGCAGCAAAACCTCCGCCCGGCGCTGATATCCCGCGGGGGGGTTCATTCTCAGCAGCGCTTCCAGCCAGCTGCGTTCTTCCGATGTTAAAAACATTGGCAATAGCGTCCCTTTCAGCAATTCAGCCATTTATTTTTGGGATGTCTGGTTGAACTGTAACAACCACTCCTGTACGTTGATCTCCGGTTCATTGGATTTCGGTCGCACCCTGCCAAAGGTGCCGTCTTTCTTCATCAACCGTGCTTTTACATTGTCCTTGAGGTAAGTATCCAGGACATCGTCGCGCAGATAACGGATCAGGCGCGGCTCAGTGACCGGAAAGAGAACTTCCACCCGCCGGTTGATATTACGCGGCATCAGGTCGGCGCTGCCCAGGTAAATCTGCTCTTGCCCACCATTCTCGAAGTAGAAAACCCGGCTGTGCTCTAAGAAACGCCCCACCACGCTGATAACCCGGATATTCTCGCTGATCCCCGGAATCCCTGGGCGCAGGCAGCACATCCCGCGCACAATCAGGTCAACCTTGAGTCCTGCCTGTGAGGCCTCATATAACGAGCGAATAATCAGCGCATCCACCAGGGAGTTCATTTTGAATACCAAACGCGCCGGACGACCTTTTTTATGGTGCTCAATCTCGCGCCGGATTAAAGCATCCATTCCCTGGCGCAGGTTCACCGGCGCTACCAACAGCTTGCGGTAGTTCACCTTGGAAGAATAGCCCGTCAGGTAGTTGAACAAATCGGTCGCATCGGCGCCGATATCATCATCACACGTGAACATCCCGATATCTTCATACAGGTGTGCTGTGACCGAATTGTAGTTGCCGGTGGCCAGGTGCATATAGCGGCGGATACTTTCACCTTCCTTACGAATAACCAGAGCGATTTTGGAGTGGGTTTTTAAGCCCAGCAAACCATACACCACGTGCACGCCCTCACGTTCCAGTGTGCGGGCCCAGTTTATATTACTCTCTTCGTCAAATCGCGCCTTCAGCTCAACCAGAACTGCTACCTGCTTACCATTTTCGCGGGCTTCCAGCAGCGCTTCAACCACCGGCGAGTCGCGTCCGACCCGGTAAAGGGTCTGTTTGATTGCCAGCACATCCGGGTCGCGCGCCGCTGCCGTCATAAAATCGATCACCGGGGTAAATGAGTCATAAGGATGGTGGATGAGGATATCCCCGCGGCGGATGGCGCTGAAGATATTGCTGTCCTGGGCATATTCCCGTAAGCGGACCGGCACGGCTGGTTTAAAAGGTGTTTCTTTCAGGTCACGCCGGTCGATGGCATGCAAACCAAACAGAGCGCTTAACCCAAGCGGGTTGTCAAAAACAAAGATGTCATTGCTGTCCATTTCCAGGTTTTCGACCAGTAAATTACGAATGCGCGCTGGCATGGCGCTGGTAATACTGAGATTCACCACCGAACCAAAGCGCCGGCGACGGACGCTCTGCTCTGTCGTCTCCAGCAAGTCGGAGGCTTCCAACTCCTGGATCAACATATCCGCGTCACGCGTCACCCGGAATGGGTAAGTCTCGCGTATGGTCATGCCCGGGAAGAGTTTATCCAGATTGGCGGCAATGACTTGCTCGAGCCAGACAAAGTAATGGTGAAAAGGTACCGTGCCATCCTTGCGCACGCTGCCTGAAGATCGTTTAATCGGTAATAGACGCGGTAATGTGCCGGGGACTTTAATGCGTGCGAAATGCTCGGCGCCTTTTTTGTCGGTCAGCAGCACCGCCAGATTCAGACTGAGATTTGAAATATGTGGGAATGGGTGACCGGGATCGACTGCCAGCGGTGTAAGCACCGGGAATACCACATCCTGAAAATAATGATCAACGATCGTTTTTTGAGCTTTCGTCAGAGCACTATAGTCTTTGACATGGATCCCGCTGCTGTCCAGTTCTGGCAGTAAATCTTCCGTCAGGCACTGTAGACCTGTAGAGAGCAGGCGCGTGGTAACTTTACGAATTTCGGCAAGCTGCTCGGCAGGGGTGAGACCATCCGGAGCAACGTCCACCACACCCGATTCGACCTGCTTACGCAAACCCGAAACCCGCACCATGAAAAATTCGTCAAGATTCGAGCCCACAATGGCCAGGAATTTTACCCGTTCCAAAAGTGGATTCTTTTTGTCCTGAGCTTCTTCCAGAACACGGCGTTGGAATTCTAACAAGCTTAATTCCCGGTTGATGTACAGCCGGGAATCTCCTAAATCAGTGGGCGCTGGAGATTGAACAACCTGCGCTTCAACCACTTCTGCCATAAATTCCTCCCACCTACCCCGCAGAGTTCTAACCGATAGTCTCACGCACCTGGTTGGATAGTAACCAATGCGAATCCGGGATCAGGTTTTTTGCAGTTCCCTGCTTTCCGTTATCCCGTATTGGAGTTAACCAGACGACTATACTCTAAATTCTACCCCAGAAACCCAGGATTGTTCACCTCAGGCTTAGGGATCAAGAGCCTCGTTCTGGCGACCTCCAGCAAACCGGCTCGGGTATAATTAAGCTATGAAACTGATGCCAACGACTCAAGCTCGGAAACTGGAAGTCTTAAGCACCGTCAGCTATTTCAAGGACATCCATCAGGAGGCGCTTAAAATCCTGGCAGCGGGCATGAATTTGAGGGTGTATCAGGCGGGCGAGACGATCCTGTGGCATGCTGAGCCCTGTGATGGGTTGTGTGTTTTACATAAGGGCAGCGTCAAATTGTACCGCCTGTCAGCCCGCGGCCGAGAGCTGGTAGTCAAAGTATTGGGTCCAGGCGCGACCTTCAACGAAGTGCCCGTATTCGACCACGGGCCCAATGTGGTTAATGCGGCCGCTCTGGAAGAAAGTCAGATATGGGTCATTGATTCAAGTGCAATCCAACAGGTGCTGTATGATGACCCCGCCATGGCGGAAGCAGCCATCTTGAATCTGGCGCATAATCTGCGCCAGATGATCGAGCTGGTAGAAGAATTATCTTTTTATCAAGTGACCAACCGTCTGGCACGCCTGCTCAGCCAATTGCCAGTTGAAGCCTTAGAAGGTCAAAGTTCCGGACGCCTGACCCAGGATCAAATGGCGGCACGCCTGGGCACCGTGCGCGAGGTGGTTGCACGCTCCTTGCGCGAGCTAGAACGCAGCGGGGCGATCGATGTGCAGCGCCGCCAAATCCGGGTCTTAAACAAAGATTTGCTCCTGGATTGGGCGCAAGGACCCTATAATTAAGCCCGTCAGGTTTCATAAGCAAGAATAACAATGGGGGCTGTCGCCGATTGGCTGACAGCCCCCGCATTTATACCGTTGTTGACCGGCAGGTTATTTACTGGCTGGTCTGGATAATGTCTGGCGTACCAGCAGCCAGGATGGCTTTGATCTGTGCCTGGCGCGCCAGGTTCGTGGCATCTGCCAGAATGCGCAAGGCTTCTTCCGGGTTGTGGAAACCCATGCTGCTTTCGGCAGCCAGGAAGTCCCAGCGTAACTGCGCTTCACGGTGCAGGTTACGGCCTTCTGCCAGCAGCGCCTCATCCACATCTGCAATCGCGGTGGCGGCTTCCAACGCCTGGATAGCTTCAACCAGCGCATCCTCGGTGGCTTCCATTGTCCCCCATACCTGGTTTTGGATCATGGAGACCCGGTCGGTTACATATTTCACATCGGTATGGCAGGCTCCACAAGCTGTTTCCGCATTGAGCAGGGGGCTGTGGACATTATGGGTTGAGAATTTAGCCGCTCCGTCGCGCGTATAAGGCATATGGCAATCGGCGCAGGCTACCCCGGCTTTGTAGTGTGTGCTGTCTGCAGTGAATAACTCGTAATCGGGATGCTGCATTTTAATCATAGGCGTGCCAGACTGGGGATGCGTCCAATCGGTGAACTCGATCTCCTGGTAGAACTCAGAAATTTGCTCGATCCTGGTGCCCTTTGCCCAGGGAAAAACCAGATACTTGCCTTCTCCCTTGAAGTAGTACTCAACGTGACAGTTCGCACACACCACTGTACGCATTTCCTGGCGGGTGAAAGTGCGCCAATCTTTGCCCTGCACCTCCAGGGCTTCTTCCAGGGCCGGGTTCGTAACAACCAGGCGCATGCTGTTCGCTTCGTGGCAGTTCGCACAGCCAATCGGCTCTTCCAGCCGTGGTGTCATCTCGCTAAACATCATCTTATCGTAAGCTTCCATGCCCATTTCATCCCACACCCCCGGATTGTTGGCGCTTTTACAGGAATAGCAGGTGGCATGGGTGGTCTCATCCACGCGCGCAATTGCGCGCACATCTGTCAGGCTGTTCAAATGCCCACGGTCTTCGTTATATTCTTTGCTGAAACTATATCCGGCAAACAGCGTTAGCAGGCGTGGGTCGCGTTCCAGCTTGGAAAATGGATTGGAGCCTGCATAGGCAGTCTGGGTATTGTTCCCTTCCGTCTGCAAAAGCGTGCTGTACTGGTTCGGGAAGTTCAATCCCCATTTAGACGAGTCTGCCTCCAGCTGGGCAATTTCCATCAGCGGGGTAACACCACGCACCGGTGCTGGCTGGTTCTTCATGAACAACAGCACCGCGACCAGCCCCACGGCTAAAACGACAATGATGCCAGATAGGATGAGTACTGTACTTGAGCGTTTCATCAGTCTCCCTCCGCGTGTTGGTAAGGTAAGATAGAAATACCGCGATCGCCATGCGCCACACTGCGATGGCATTCAAAGCAATACCGTTCCTGGTCCATCTCAGCGCCAGTGGCAGACACTAAAATATCATCCACGGTCGCTTCATGACAGCGAATACAATTTTCCTGAACGACCTGTCGGGAAGCCTCTTTGGCGCGGATCGCGTCGGGGATCTCGCCAAAGGTAAAGGCTGTCACATGGTGGTAACCAGACATCGCCTTGACCCAATATTTCGGGATCAGGTCATGCGGAGTATGGCAGTCATTGCACTTCGCCCATTCCTTATGCCCACCGTGGAACCAGCCTTCGTAGACTGCATCCATGACATGACAGTTGTTACACGTGGTCGGGTTATTGCCCAGGTACGCCGTGAAATCCGTCACGTACATGCCTACACCTACCACTGCCAGGATCGATAGAATCCCAATTGCCAGAGCCCATTTCATCGGTTCACCTTTCCTGAATCGCCTGCGAATAAACTGGCAACGGAACAAACAAGGGTTGGGTTCTCATATTTCACTCATCTTAACATTGACATGCGCTTCCGTATGTGACTTAAGTTACAACACCACTCCTTCAAGCAGCTACTCTATAGCACATTTTTCGTCGTTCGTTCAAAACAAAATGCGCACCCTTTGTGGAAGGATGCGCACACGTAGCAAGAAGAAGGCTGCTTGATTTAATAGATCGGCTGGCTTGGGTCGACCTGCCGCGCCCAGGCATTGATCCCGCCTTTCAAGTTCTTAATCTTTCGAAAGCCGGCACTGACCATCAATTCTAAGGCTCTGGCTGAGCGTGTGCCTGCTTTACAAAAAACGACGATCTCCTCCGCCGTGTCCAGCTCCGAGAGACGCGCAGCTAATTGGCCCAACGGAATCAAGGTGGCATTTTCAAGGTGAGAGATTTGTAATTCGTGAGGCTCGCGTACATCCAGCAAGCGGATAGAATTGCCCTGATTCAAACGCTCCGCCAGAGCCGCCGCTTCGATATCATACCCCCCACCCACACTGCCATCTTCATGATCATGCCCTGGAACGCCACAAAAGGCCTCGTAATCAATCAGCTCGGTGACTTCCGGCTCTGGTCCGCAGACTCTACAGCGCGGATGTTTGCGCAGGTTCACAAAATCAAAGGACATATCCAGTGCATTGAATAACAGCAGCTTACCAATCAAAGGTTCGCCAATCCCCAGGATCAGCTTGAGCGCCTCAGTTGCCTGAAGTGTTCCAATCGTCCCCGGCAGCACCCCCAGCACGCCGCCCTCTGCACACGATGGCACCAGCCCGGGCGGCGGGGGTTCAGGGAAGAGACACCGGTAGCATGGTCCCTGCCGGGCATCAAACACGCTCACCTGCCCATCGAAGCGAAAGATCGAGCCATATACATTGGCCTTGCCCAGCAGGACACACACATCGTTCACCAGATAACGGGTGGGAAAGTTGTCGGTGCCATCAATCAGGATATCGTAATCCTGAGCAATACGCATGGCATTGGCTGAGGTAAATGGCTCGTTGTACACCTCTACCCGGATGTCCGGATTCAGGTCCAGCATACGCTGGCGCGCCGACTCGACTTTCAGGACTCCCAGGCCACTGGTGCCGTGGATTACCTGGCGTTGTAAGTTGGAAGTATCCACCACGTCATAGTCCACCAGACCAATTCGCCCCACGCCGGCCGCTGCCAGGTAGAGCGCCACCGGGGAGCCCAGCCCGCCGGTGCCGATCACCAGTACCGAGGCTGCTTTGAGCTTTTGCTGGCCCGCCAGACCAACTTCAGGAATCAGCAAGTGACGCGAATAGCGCAGGATTTCCGCATGGGATAGTGAAGGTAACATCATTTCATCCACATCTTCTACCCACCAGCAATGCTGGGGATTAGGAGTAATCTATCGCCCTCGCCTATTGGCGTCTGAACGCCTTGCAAGTGGCGGATATCCTCGTCGTTGATATACAGGTTGACGAAGGCGCGTAAATCACCGGCTTCTGAAAACAAGTGCTGGCGCAAAGCCGGGTAGCTTTGTACGAGTTCGTCAAGCGCCTCAGCCACTGTTGAGCCCTGTATTTTAATCTCACTTTGCCCGGCAGCGTACGGGCGCAAAGGGGTTGGAATTCGTAAAGTTGGCATAGTTAATTGTAACGCTCCATTTCAGTCAGAGAACCATCATTTCGCAAAGCAATTCAGCAACCGGCGCGCTCAACAACCACCTCGCAAGTGGAAGCCGGTTGGATTTCAACCGTTCCAGCCTGCAGGAAGGGCTGCATGAAGTTTTCAATCTTGGCACGCTCATCGCTCTCGACAATCAGAACAAAAGTATGCTGGCCATCGAGCACGGCATCCCCAATAATATTTACCCCATATTGGCGAGCATTCATCGGGTTGATGTGCGTCAGCAGCATGGCACCGGCGGAGGGATCTTTCGCCGGGCAGGTTTCATCGTTGTGTTTGTGTTGTACAAAATATAGAGACATGGTTTCCTCCAGTAGTTATGATAAGGGTTGATAAGGACTGGCTTCAATGAACGCCAGTGCTTCTTCAACAAACTGGCTGCGATCATCCAGCAAGCGCCAGGAGCGACTGCTTTGCGCCACGCCTTGCTGGACGGAAGTTATCAGATACGAATACCAGGGTAATGCCCATTCACGGTCGAACTCCGAGGGGCGATCAGGATGATCGGGATGAGAATGAAATACTCCCACGATATCTAAACCCTGGCGTATGGCTTCTTGCTCTCCCCAGAGCATATCCTGGGCTGTGATCAAGTAGCGGTTATGGCGTGCTGTATTTTCACGGGCGTTGGTCAGCGGCAGGAGCGCGGTCACTTGGCGACGGCCATCCAATTCCATACCCAACAACAGACCGGCACCTTCTTCAGGATAAGCAGCTTCGCCATGCCGCCAGATCTTATTTAACAACTCGGTCGAGATTTCTAATTGCATCTTCACCACCATTCTCGCCTGAACTTAATATCGCCAGTTATCGCCACAATCAGTCGGACCAAAGTTTTGCATCACTCAGATACTTATAGCCTGCATCCGGGAAAACGGTAACGACCAGACCTTGTTCCAGTTCTTCAGCCACTTGCAAAGCAGCAACCGCGGCTGCCCCAGAAGAGATACCCACAAACAGGCCTTCTTCGCGCGCCAGCCGCCGCACCATGGCGTAGGCGCTTTCGGTGGATACTTCTACCACCCGGTCGGGCATATCCGGGTCATAGATTCCCGGTTGGATGGCGCTGGGCATATGCTTCAGACCTTCCAGGCCGTGGAAAGGTGCATCGGGTTGGCCAGCGATGATCTGGACGGCAGAGTTATACGCCCGCAAATAACGCCCCACACCGGTCAGCGTCCCAGAAGTGCCTAAGCCAGCCACAAAATGAGTCAGCTTGCCAGCGGTTTGCTGGACGATTTCCGGGGCAGTCGTGCAGTAATGCGCCTGCCAGTTGGCCGGGTTATCATATTGGTTGGCGTAATAATAAACATCGGGATGATCCGCAACCATCTGGCGGGCAACCAGGATCGCTCCATCCGCACCTTCTAAGGCGTCGGTCAGCACCAATTCAGCGCCCAGCGCCCTCAGTATAGCTATACGTTCCGGGCTGGCGTTGGCTGGCACAGCCAGCGTCACCGCGATCCCCATGGCTGCCCCAAAAGTAGCATAGGCAATCCCCATATTCCCGGAGGTTGAATCCAGCAAGCGCTTCCCACCGGCAAGCTGCCCGCTGCGCTGCGCAGTGCGCAGGATATTCAAGGCTGGGCGATCTTTCACTGAGCCTCCAGGGTTAAACCACTCAGCCTTGACCATCACCTGGACCTGTCCTGAGAGATGGGCAGTGATCCGTCTTAAAGGCAGCAATGGGGTATTTCCTACAACTGCTTCCAGCCCGGAAGCAAGCTCTTTAGTAGCCGGAACATCCGTGATGCTAACGAAATCCATTGCTAAACTCCACTTGCCCAACAAAAAAGCCAACAGATAACAAAAAAGGGTAGGCGACCGCGCTCATGCGCATCAACGCAATGCAGTTTGTACCGCATGCGGGGTCGCAACCACCCTCGTCGTTCTGTTGGCTGGAAGGAGCCTGGGTAAGCTACTTCAAGAAGTGTCTTTCAGACGAGGCAGTGGTTACCAACCCCGCTTCAGACACATGCAGATATCCATCAATTTCATCTCCAAATAAGATAATTTCTATGAACTTATTCCTAATAATTATAAGGCATTGACCCGAATTGTCAAGGGAAAATAGCTACCAACCTGGACCTCGTCCCGGCTGATAAAAAAGGACTGCCTGTGTGTGGTCCTGAGGCAGTCCTCTTAATGATTCGGTTTATGCCGGATAGTGACTATTCATCTGCTTCAGCCGGTGGTTTTTCCCCATCGCCAATTCCCAGAGGCACCCATTTGCGGGAGTCCTTGAGGCGGTGCTGGATACCATGCCGGTCGTGCAGCTCATCAAAGCCTTCTGGCTTGATGAACAACTGCTCGCCATCCAGCAGCCCACTGATCCCAGTCTGACCGGGCTCGGGGCGTTTCTCCCCCAAATAGCGCGCCGCGTCGCGTGGGTGATAATCGGTCGGCTCTTCATAGGTGGTGATGTAGCCTTCGTAATTGCGTAGAATAATCTTATGATCTGACATACTCAGCATGTAATTGGGGGATACCGGGATCTTCCCACCTCCACCTGGGGCGTCAACGATGTACTGATGCACAGCATATCCAGAGGTATGCCCGCGCAAGCCTTCCATGATCTCGATCCCCTTTGCCACCGGTGTGCGGAAGTGCCCGGCGCCTTCGACCAGATCGCACTGGTAAAGATAATACGGCCGCACGCGCATACGCACCAGGTCCTGAACCAGTTGGCGCTGAATATGAACATTGTCGTTCACACCCGCCAGGAGTACCGCCTGGTTGCCCAGCGGGATACCGGCGCGGGTCAAGCGGTCGGTTGCCTGGGCCAGTTCCTGGCTGATCTCATTAAAATGGTTTACATGAATATTCATCCATAAGGGATGATATTTTTGGAGCATATCGCATAACTCATCGGTGACGCGCATAGGCAAGAAGACTGGCACGCGCGAGCCGATGCGCACGATCTCGATATGTGGTATCTCACGCAGACGCTGCAAAATTTCCTCCAATATGCGCGGCGCCAGCACCAGTGGATCCCCACCAGACAGCAGCACATCTCGCACCTGGGGAGTGCGTTTCAGATATTCAATCTGCATCTCAAATTCTGTGCGCGAGAAAGTCGCCGAGGGATCACCCACAATGCGCGAGCGCGTGCAATAGCGGCAGTATGATGCGCATTGGGTGGTCACCAGCATCAAAACTCGATCTGGATAGCGATGCACCAGCCCGGGCACCGGCGAATGGCGGTCTTCCGCCAGCGAATCTTCCATCATCGCCGTAAATGGCACCATTTCAGCAGCGGTTGGCACCACCTGTTTGCGGATTGGGTCATTAGGGTCGTTTGGATCAATCAGGGAAATATAATAGGGTGTAATATCCACGCGGAACAAATTGGCCGACGAGAGTGCTTTGCGCTCGCTCTCCGTTAGAGGGATGATTTTCTCAAATTCCTCAACGGTATTGATACGGTTACTGAGCTGCCAGCGCCAGTTGTTCCATTTCTCGTCCGGGATATCGGCATAATTGGGTGCACGTTTCGAAACAAAGGGACGGTTCGCCATCTCAAACTCCTTGGGCTAACACTAAATGATCTAAGGGGTTAAATTAAGGCCGGGGTGACAGCCAACATAAGTTACGGCAAATTTCTTGCGCAGCTCAAGTAAGCCGCGCCAAGAGGCGAGGAATTTTATGAGTGAGCCGGCGGATCGTGGTCGGTGCGGTAAAAGCCGGCGCAGGGCAACTGCATGCGCACACGGGCCATAGGGATATTGTAAAAGGAATTACCAATTTTGGTCAATCAGAAGTTCTCGGCCTCAAGGCCCCAGCACAACTTCCAGACTGGCCAGATAACGAATGGGCGAGACGGGCAAACCAATTTCATAGATGGTTACCCGGACCGGAGTCAGGGCCCGCACATTATAAGCCACCTCAACCGCGTACTCACCATAGCCATTGGTAAGCCGCTCACCAACTCCCACCACCCGCTGGCCCACTACGCGTCCATCCTCAGCGATCAGATGCACAACCAGGGGCTGGTCTGTAAATGTCCGCGCCAAACCACTCACCAGCACACTGCCCCCCTGCACCAGGCGTTTCAAAGCTGGCTGCTTGATGTAGATAAATTCTTGCAGCGCATCGGATGGATTGATGTCCGCCTCGCCCAATGAGAGCAGGATCAGATCGATAGAGTTTAAGGCAATCGTGCGATTCGCCTCATCCGCCATGCTGATCACCAACCGCCCCACTTCGGCTGCAGCAGAGATTTGATAAGGCACCTTCTCCGCCAGATTCACTCGCGCCCCTGGAGTCACATCATAAACTCTGATTTGCCGCACCAGTAAACGCCCATCTTCACCAAACAACTCGATGGTCACCCGCCCCCCCGCACCCGGGCGCAGATAAGCGCTAACATCAATCGGCGAAACCACCTTCGACAGATCCCCGGGCTTAAAAACCTGAATCCCGGCAATAGGCAGTTCAGGAAAAGGTGTCAGCGTAGGTGTTGTAGGAGTCGCCTCGCTGACCAATGTAGCAGGGGTCTGGCTGTCTGTGGGCTGCGCAAGTATGGGCTGAGGGGTTGGAGACGGCTCCAGCGTAGCGCTGGGCTGAGGCGTAACCTGCCCGGTCTCTTCTGGAAGAGGCGCGGGTACCTGTGAACCCAGTAAAGATGCCTCATGGGCAGCCATCGTCGCGGCAATGACCGTTGGCAGCGCCTCCGCTGGCAGCGGCGTGGGCAGCATAGCATTGTTCGGCAGGTTGCAGCCGCCCAGCCCAGCCGCCAGTAATAAAACAGCCACGCCAGCCAACCAACACAGCCTGGCAAGGGGGCCAGTTTGTTGGGTGGACCGGATTAACCAAGAAAAGCTGGGGTTATTCAAAGTGTTTCTGGATAATATCCAACAAGGTTTGCAGCCGGATCGGCTTTGTGAGGTAGGCAATACCGCCAACATCCAGAGTTTGCTCGCCCATATCCCGCTCAGCTGCCGCTGACAACATATACATGGGTATCTGCTGTGCACCAGGAGAGTCCTTCAATCGTTTCAAAACCTGCAAACCATCCATGTCTGGCAGCATCAGGTCGATAAAGATCAAGTCAGGCATCTCACCCGCCACAAATCGCAGCGCCTCATCACCGCTGCCCGCCAGTACAGCCCGGTGTCCAAACAGTTCGACTGCCTTGGTCAGGGTTTCGAGGGTATAGGGATCATCATCCACAAACAAAATGCGCGCCATTAACTTGGTCTCCACCGATAAAATTCTACCATAGTGAACCGGGCAAACCCGCAGCCTGCTCTTCAATCCAGGCTATCAAGAATGTGAGGTAAATAAAAATCCCCGGCCTGGATCGAGTTGATCCACTCCGGGGATTGAATGGTAAATTGGTGAACTAGAGACCGTAAACCTGGCTGAATTTCCCGTTCAAATAGCGTACATACGGCGCCGAATCGATTTTGGAACCCGTCACACGTTGTACCAGCTCCTGGGGCTCATATTTCGAGCCATGTCGATGGATCTTGGTGCGCAGCCAGCCCAACAGACTGCTGAACTCACCGCTGCGGATCTGTTCTTCGAGATCCGGAATATCCTGATTGATACACTCCCACAACTGGGCCGAGATCAGGTTGCCAAGGGCATAAGTAGAGAAATAACCTACCATCCCGCCCGACCAGTGGATATCCTGCAAGACACCCTCCCGATCATTCGATGGTGCAACACCCAGGTATTCCTGCATCCTGGCATTCCAGGCTTGCGGCAGATCCTTGACTGGCAGAGATCCTTCCATTAAAGCAATCTCCAGCTCCAGCCGTAGCATGATATGTAGATTGTAGGTCGCCTCATCCGCTTCCACGCGAATCAGAGATGGCTCAACCTTGTTAATCCCTTTGTAGAAACGCTCCAGGCTGACATTCCCGAGCTGGGCGGGGAAAAATTCCTGCAGGCGCGGGTAAAAATGCTGCCAGAACGGATATGAACGCCCCACCATATTTTCCCACATGCGCGATTGGGATTCGTGGAGACCCAGTGAAGCGCCGCCGGCCAGGGGCGTGCGCGCCAAGGCATGATCAACACCCTGCTCGTACAAGGCATGCCCGGTTTCATGCATGGTGCCGAAAAGAGCCGAGTTGATGAAGTCGGGCAGGAAGCGCGTGGTAATGCGCACATCGTCGATGCCAAAATTGGTCGTGAAAGGATGTACCGAGCGATCCTGGCGGCCGCGTTTCCAGTCGTAACCGAATTTGGTGATGACATCAACCCCGAAGTCCCACTGCTTCTGCTCATCATAATGCAGATGCAGGAACGAATCATCCACCTGGGGACGGTCAGCAATTGCTTTGATCAGCTCCACCTGCTGCGGGCGCAGCTTGCCAAAAATCTCCTTGACTTCAGCAGTTTTCAAGCCTGGCTCGAAATCATCCAGAAGCGCGTCATAAACATGATCATATGGCGCAAAGATTTCAGCGTATTGGCGGCGCAATTCGACAATCTTCTCCAGATACGGCTGGAATTTGGCAAAGTCATTCTCAGCCCTGGCTTCTTGCCACACCTGCTGCGCCATGGTCGTCACTCGGGCAAATTCTGCCACCCATTCAGCGGGTACTTTGGTGTTTTTATCGTACTCTCGCCGGGTTACTTTAATCAATCGGGCATCGTCGGAATCTGGATCGAGCTGTCCGGCCTGGGGCTCCAGCTCGTCCAGCAAGCGCCCCACCTCATCTGAGGTGAACTTGATGTGGGCGATCTGACCCAGTGTGGCGAGCTGGTTGCCACGTCCCTCTGCCGCGCCCGGCGGCATATAGGTTTGCTGATCCCAGCCCAGCAAGGCGCTGGCCGAACCCAGATCAGCCACTTCGTTCAAGATAGTCTTCAGTTGATTGAGCTTGTTTTCCATTGATTGATAACCTCCATATAGGATTACTACGAGTCACTCAAATCCGTTTGATCGATGTGCAAGTTCGAGCTTAGACGATTCTCCAGCGCAGAGGAGCGCCCCGCAGGGCTGCCAATACCTCCTGAGCAATATCTTCAGCCGCCCGGGATTGGGCTTCTATAGTCTGAGCGGCGATATGCGGGGTCGCAATCACATTCGGATGTGAGACCAAACCGGTAAGCCCCGGAGGCTCACTGGCAAACACATCCAAAGCTGCGCCAGCTACCTGTCCAGTTTCCAATGCTCCCAGGAGGGTTGTTTCATCCATAATATGGCCGCGCGCCGTGCAAACCAAACGCACCCCACGTTTCATTTGAGCAAAAGACTGCCCGGTTAGCAGACCTTTCGTTTCAGGAGTCAGCGGCACATGCACACTGACAAAATCTGACCTTTGATATAACTCTGCCAGGCTGACCGGCTCTGCGCCGCGGCGGGCAATTTCGTCGCCCGGGATCAGCGGGTCATAGCCCACGATCTGCATCCCCATTGCGGCAGCTCTGCGAGAAACAGCACTGCCGATCTGCCCCATTCCAATCACGCCCAGGGTTTTACCGTGAACTTCTATGCCCTGAAATTCCTTCTTTAACCACAGGCCCGCTTTCATCGTTGCGTCCGCGCGCGGCAAGGAACGCGCCAGAGCCAGGATCAATCCTAATGTATATTCAGCCACAGCCTGGGTAGTCGCCAGTGGAGAATTGACCACGATTACCTGCTGGCGGGTAGCAGCAGCCAGGTCGATATTGTCCACACCCACACCAGCCCGCCCAACCACGCGCAGCTTTTTCCCTGCCTGGAGCACCTGGGCAGTTACCCTGGTGCGCCCGCGCACAATCATCGCGTCATACTGATCAATGACGTCCAGCAAGTCGGCCGCCGAGATTCCTTCCCGGTTTTCCAACTGGCAGTCGCAACGCAACAGTTCCTGACCGGTCTGCTCGAGTCCGTCCGTAAGCAGAATCTTCCAATCTTGCATGATAAAACTCCTGGTACAAGGAGGATGAAGTGTTAACAGCGCCCCAGCACAGTGATCGATTCTACCTCAGATTACAGGGATTATTAACCACCGCTGAGACCCTCTCCCAGGAGTTCATTGGCCTCCCATATTTTTCGTTAGCCTGGGATCTTCAAAACGCTCAGAGTCAGATAGGTTGCTCACCCAATACGGGCTCAGGTAAAATCAACCTGACTTGACCGGTTTCGCTTAATGCAGGGAGTGTGAACGCCTTATGAACACTGACAGGATCATTGTATTGATCACGACGCCCGATCTGGAAAGTGCACAACGAATTGCCAACCATCTGGTTGAAAAGCAATTGGCTGCCTGCGTCAATATTCTGGCGCAGGTCCAATCGATCTTTCGCTGGCAAGGGGCTGTACAACAAGAGCATGAAGTCTTGTTGATCGTCAAGACGCGCGTTGAGCTGCTCGATCAGCAAGTCATTCCGGCAGTCAAAGCTATCCATCCCTACCAGGTGCCTGAGATCATCGCCCTGCCCGTTCTGGGCGGTTCACCCGATTATTTAGACTGGCTCGATCAATCCGTCCAGATAAAATAAACGCTGCGCCCTGATTTCCTGAGAGCGCAGCGCGATCTACAACCCAGCCAATTGCCGGAGCGGTCTATTCGTAGCGTAGAGCTTCCACGGGCTCCAGGCCGGCGGCGCGATTGGCCGGATAAAGCCCAAAGAATAATCCCACCGCAGTGGAGAACAAGGTCGCCAGGAGCACAATGTCCAGGCCTATCGTCGGCTCGATCGGCGTATTATTGGCAGCCGCAATCCGCCCCACGCCAAACGAGAGCGCCCAGCCCAGAGTTATCCCGATGATCCCGCCGATCAGGCTGAGCACTGAGGATTCGGTGAGGAACTGCACCAGGATATCCATTCGTCGCGCACCCAGCGCTTTACGCAGGCCGATTTCGCGCGTGCGCTCAGTGACCGAGACCAGCATAATATTCATAATGCCAATTCCACCCACCAACAAAGAAATAGCTGCGATACCGCCCAGGAAAATCGTCAGCACATTGGTGATCGTACTGGCTGTATCAAGAAAATCCTGTTGGCTCAGGATCGTAAAGTCATCCTCGCCGACTGCTGTGCGATGGCGGGTGCGCAGGATTTGCGCGATCTCTTCCATTGCCTGTGGAACTGCCTGAGCGCTGACCACCTGCACCATCAACATATCCACGTTCTCGCGTGATGAGCGGCGCAACAAACGCTGTTGAGCGGTGGTAAACGGGACTACCCCCCGGTCATCTTCGTTGGAAAATGCCGAGCCGCCTTTCGACTCCAAAACGCCGATCACCCTGAATGGATGCCCGTCGATGCGGATTGTCTCGCCGGTCACCCCTTGTGACCTTCCGAACAACTTCTCCGCCAGGTCTGGCCCTAACACAACGACTGATGCCCGGCCCAGGATATGCTCCTCGGTAATAAACTCGCCTTCCGTTACCACGTTATTACGCACGGGACCATATGCAGGTGTAACTGCTTCAATCGTTGAATTTGAAGTCTCTCCACCAAACGAATAGAGGCCACTACCCTGCAAAAGTGGTGCAACCATATCCACCGAGGGCGCCTGGAATGGATCACCGATGGCTTCAGCATCGCTCGTGGTGATGGGCTGTGGGTTGCGCACATCCTCGGAGCCGCCCCGAAAGACAAAGATCAGGTTGGTGCCAATACCCTGGATCGAGCCGGTGATCGTACTCTCCGCGCCGCGCCCGATCGAGATCATGGCTATCACTGCCGCCACCCCGATCACGATACCCAACACGGTGAGAATCGAGCGCATTTTATTCGCCGCCAGGCTTTCCAACGCTTCCACAAGTGGTTGCCAGAGGTTCATGACTGTCCCTCCACGATTCCATCCCGTATATGGATCACACGCTGGGTTTGAGCAGCCACTTCAGGGTCGTGCGTAACGATAATCAGCGTAGTACCACTTTCTTTGTTTAACGATAGCAAAATGTGCATAATTTCCTTGCCAGAGGTCGAGTCCAGATTCCCAGTCGGTTCATCCGCCAGGATAATCGCAGGATTATTCACCAACGCCCGGGCAATCGCCACACGCTGCTGCTGGCCCCCGGAGAGTTCATTGGGGCGATGGTGCATGCGGTCTCCCAGACCAACCGATTCCAGCGCGGCCTTTGCCTTCTCTCGCCTCCCGGACGCCATCCCGGCATAACGCAAGGGCAGTTCCACATTCGCCAGAGCAGTGGTCCGTGACAGCAGGTTGAAGCTTTGAAACACGAACCCTACCTTGCGGTTGCGGATAATGGCTAATTCATCGTCTTTCAGGTTCGAGACATCCTCTCCATCGAGAATATATTCACCCGAGGTCGGGTGGTCCAGGCAGCCGATGATGTTCATCAGCGTTGATTTGCCTGAGCCCGAGGGACCCATGATCGCCACTGCTTCACCCCGGTCGATAGTGGTGGAAAGCCCACGCAAAGCGTGCACTTCCACCTCACCCATCTTGTAAACCTTGGTCAGGCTGGTCGCCTGAATAACATGCTCGCTCATTAGCGGTTCCTTACAAACGGAGGTGGACCACCGGTATCAAAGACCGTGGGCGGATTCAGAACGATCACATCCCCTACCTGCAGGTCGCCATCCAGCACCTGGCTGTACGCTTCAGACGAGGCCCCCAAAGTGATCGCAACCGGAGCCAAGGCGCCATCATTCAGGATATACACCACACGCTCACCTTCCAGGCTGCGTACAGCCCGGTTCGGTACCAGGAGTACATTTTCCAGTTGTTCAAAAACGATATTGACCGCCGCGGTCATGCCAGTCTTAACCGCCTCATCAGCATTCGTCAATTCGACCGTCACATTGAAATCCACCACGCCCTGATTAATGGAACCGACCAGGTCAACTTCAACCACCTTTCCGTTATATATCTGATCCTGAATGGCGTCGAAAGTCAGTGTTACATCTTGTCCAATCTGGATGCTGTTGATATCTACTTCTGAAACCTGTACATCAATCAACAGATGCGATAGATCATCCAGCCGAAAACCCGCCGTGCCTGGAGATACTTGATCGCCCGGCTTGCTATCCACAACTGTGATGGTGCCGCTGAAGGGCGCTGACAGACGCGACAGATCCAGGGTCGCCTGGATTGCTGCAACCCGGGCTTGAGCTGCCAGGATATCATCCGGGTCAGGACCATCCTTCAGGCGATCCCACTCGCGCCGCGCATCATCCAATTGAGCTTCTAGCAAAGCGACATCCGCCGGGTTCGGACCATCTTTGATACGCTCGTAATCACGTTTGGCTTGTTCCAACTGTGCCTGCGACGAGACCAAATTGGCTTCTGCAACAGCCTGGTCCGTAGCACTCGCGGTCCCTTGCATGCTGTTCAGCCGCCGCACTGCAGCGTCATATATCTGCTGGGCCGCGGATAGCTCGCTTTGTAGCTGAGCGCGGATCAGGTTATCCTCCGGACGTCCGGCATAAGGCGCAAAGCGCTCTTGCGCACGATCCAGGCTGTCCTTGGCGATGGTGACCTGCGCTTGCGCCTCATCAATCATGCTCTGGCTGGCCGGAGTCTGGCTGTAGCGGTAAGTCCGCTCGGCATTTTCCACTACTTTCTGAGCAGTTGCAATGGCCTCTAAAGCTCGCGCCTGAATTAATTCCGGATTCTGAGCATCCTCCAGGGCTTGCTCGGCCTGCTCAACTGCCTGTAAAGCGCGGGCTTGTTGGATTTGTGAATTCATCAGGTCATCTAATGCCCGCTGGGCTGTTACCAGCTCTGCCTGCGCCAGGATCACCTGCTGAGATAACGAAGTCAGAGCCAGCTCTGCCAGCAGATCATCCTTCGCCACCGCATCACCCACTCTTGCCTGCACATCTGCAACGGTCCCGCTGGTTTGCCACACCAGGTATGCGGTCTGGTTGGCGCGCACCACCCCGGTTGCCCCCACTGTGGCTGTCAGACTGCCCGTTTCCGCGCTTACGGTTTCAAAACTAGCTGCTTGCGCAGCCTGCTGTTGGGCGCGATATGGACCTAGAAAATAAAACCCTGCCGCAACTGCAGCTACAACCAAACCAGCTATGATCCATTTTTTCATCTACGTCTTCCAACCTTTCTAAATAAATCCGAGAAACTCTCTCATCTCGGCCAATTGATCCAATACGATCGGACCTACCCACTCGATGGGAGGATCCTGAACTGCGTAACTTCTTTTTAATTGCCTGTCTCATCGAAGAGCCACTCCGGCGGATCAATCACCACTCGGTCGCCAGGTTGTAAATCTCCAGCAAGCAGCCGGCTAAACTGGGAGGAGACTGTCCCGAGTTCCACTTCCACCGGCGTGGGTTGCCCCAACCCGGCGACAAACACAATCCGCCGCGTGCCCTGGAAGCGTACTGCTTGATTCGGCACCTGCACCACATCCCGAAATTCATTAACCAGGATCATGGCATCCGCGCTTACCCCTGGGCGGATCCGTTCATCGGGATGATCGATTTCAATCGTAACTTTGTACTGTACGACATCATTTTGTTGGATTCCAACGCGTGCCACTTCGACAACCTGACCGGTATATTCAGGTATAGCGGACAGGCCCGCACTGTTTTCAGCGTCATCCGCCGCATCGGGCAGGGCTTGCACAGACTCAAAAGTCAGTCGTGCCGGCTGCCCAACTCGAATTTGATTAATATCAATTTCCGAAACCAGCGCGTCTACATAAAGGTGGGATAAATCGTCCATTCGCAAGGCAGCTGTTCCTGAGCGCACCTGGTCACCAACGCGTGTATCCAGGCGCGTGACAACACCGCTGATTGGTGCGGTGATTTGAACCTGGTTCAAGACAGCCTGAGCAGCTGCCACCCGGGCTTCAGCCGCCAGAATATCCTCGGGATCTGGCCCGTCCATCAAGCGCTCCCAGACCCGTTCAGCGTCCTTTAACTGGGCCTCCAAAACTGCCAGCTCACCCTGGCTGTAACCATCCTGAATGCGCTCCCAATGCTGCTGAGCATCCTCCAGGCGCGCACTGGCTGCAGCCACATTGGCCTCCGCCACAGCCAGGTCAAGCTGATCAACCGGTTCCAAAAGACGCTGATAGTTTTCTTGTGCTTTTTCGTAGGAACGCCGGTCGCGGATCTCTTTTTGTTCCAGTCCTTCTAAAATCCGTTTATATAATTGGCGGCTCTCAAAAAAAATGTACGCGCTTTCGGGCTTATTCAGCTTTTTCTGGATGCGCTCTAGATCGCCAAGCGTGCGATTGTAGACATTTTCAGCCAGTAAGAAATTGGCATATGCCTGGCTGATTGCATCCTCCGATGGAGGAGTTGCAGTAATCGCCAGCAGTCGCTCAGCTTCATCCAACTCTTTTTGGGCCAATGCCACCGTATTGAGTGCCTCGGCCTGCGCCAACTGCGGATTCTGGGCATCCTCGAATGCCTGGCGCGCCTCATCGAGTGCTTTCATCGCCTGCGCCTGCTGAAGCTGGGAAGCCTTCAGATCGCTAAGAGCCCTCTCAGCGCTCACCAGGTCTGCCTGGGCCAGGATTACGCTTCCCGGCAGGGAAGTCCTCTCGATGGCCATCAGGACCTGTCCGGCCTCAACTTGCTCGCCCGCTTCTACCGCGCTGGAGCCTACCGTGCCCGAAGTTTTCCAGACTAATTCTGCGCTCTGCTGGGAGCGCACCTGACCCAAGGCTTCCACCCACTGCGTCAAATCGCCGCGCACAATTGTTTCATACTGCAAATCTGCGCTGGCGCCGCGCGCCTGCCAGAGACTCACCGCCAAAACCGCAATCGTTAACACAGCCACCGCAATCAAGGCCATCGAAGCCTTGCGTCTGGAGAACAGCTGTTTCAAATCTTTTACGTTAATCATTCAACACCGAAAGATCCCAGGCTCGCCCACTCCCAAACTGCGAGGTTAATACCACACCAACACTCAGCGAGGTAATAACCAGTCTGGCAAGTAATCCAAGGTAGGGAATCTCGCTGAGCCCAAATAAAATCAACAGACCCAAAAGGAACGCCCAAACAGGCGATAAATATTCCCATCCAGCGCGCCGCAGCAGCCAGCGGCCCAGTGTAAAGGCCAGTGTCGTCATCCCAAAGACCACCGCCAGAAATAATATCGCCGCCACAAAAAAGGTCAACGGCAAGGTAAGCATTCTGATGGATGCGGTTACTCCCAGTATGGCTGCCAGGAGCAGCGCCAGAAGACCCAACGCAGCCAATCGCAGCCACTGCGCTGGTTGTTGCAGGAGCGCCAGATGCATGCGTTTGATCTGCTGCGGGAAACTGACCAGGATCATGATCCCAGCCAGTGCCAGTGAAAGCAGCCCTCCGATCGTAGCCGCGGCAGAAAATGACCCTGACCCAGGCCTTATCCGCTCCCACAACCGGTCCGAAGGGTGTAATTGCTCAGGAGGAAATTTCAGCCAATTACTGCTATGCCAATCAAAGACGAAATTGCCGGCCAGGATAACAGCCGAAACAATCACCAGTAGAACGATCACAAATTGCCAACGCTTCACAACACACTCCCTTAACTTGATTTCCAACGATCTAGCTCATTGTGTGGCAGCAGAGCGCCCAGCGTCATTGCGCAGCCACTACCCAGGCTGGCCAGTCCTATCCAGGCCAACAGGTCAAGGTTTCCGTAAAATGCTGCCTGAAGACCGCTCAGCCCGTGGTTCATAGAACCGAACCATATTTCGATTCCTGCCAGCGCCTGATTCAGCATGGTTAATGTCACAGTCAGCCCCGATTCAGGTACAGAAAATTCACTTAGCAAGCCGGGCAGGATCGGGTAAACCATGATCGCTCCAGCAGTGGTAAGGATCGAACCCAGACCCAGGCGCACTCGCTCGCGCTTCCGGCGCTGATGTTCGATCACCTGCAGGATCGCCGCCACCATAATTGACGGTATTTCATCCCCCGGCAGGCCAGACAACATTCGATCCAGGTTATCTACCTGCGGTTTTTCAATTCCTTGGTTCACTCGCCAGCCTCCTTTGCTGCCAAAACCTGTTGAAGCCGAGCCTTAGCCCGGCGCAAGTGCGTGCGCACCGTATTCACCGGCAGCCCCAGGGTTTTGGCGATTTCATCATAGCTGTATCCTGCATCATAACGCAGAGCAATTACCGCTCGATATCCGGCTGGCAGCCTGGCCACAGCTTGCGCCAGGGATTGCTTCAGCTCGCTTTGCTGGAGCTGCATTTCGGGGCCAGCCTCGCTGTCTGGCAGCATGTCCTCCAGATCATCCAACCCGGTAAATTCCAACACCTGCTCTCTGCGCCACTGATCACGCGCCAGATTTACCGCCACCTTGACCAGATAGGCAAAAAATGGACGGTCCTCATCTGGACGGTTGGCCGTCCTCCAGCTGCGCAAGGCAGTCCACGTGCGCACATAGCTTTCCTGGACAATGATCTGCGCCGCATCCGGGTTCCCTGCAATCCTGCGGGCAACCCCATACAGGCGCGGCGCCGTGATCTCAACCAGTTGAGCAAAGGCAGTATCGTCGCCGCGACGAGCACGTTGGTAGAGTAGTTGTTCAAGATCAGGATCTGCCATCGCTCACTTAAGTACACGAACCAGGTCTAAAAAAGTTTCAACCCACAGATTAAGATATTCTTACTTTCATCAGTGACAACCGTCACAAGAAGATATGACGTTTGAGACTGAAATTAAACCACTTTTATCATTATTATCAACTCATACGAGTAGCACATTGCTCACGGAGGTAATTTTATGCAAACCGTCCCCAGTGAATCACTGTCCATCGACCGTAAAGCACGCATGAAAATCCCCTCAGCAGACTTGAAGATCCGTCCGGCTGAGGTACGCGTCTGTGATTTTGATGATGTCGTGATTTCCATGGATGCACAGCAGGCTATGCTCGAAGCCTCGCGCTGCATTCATTGTCCCGACCCCTCCCCATGTGTGCAGGCCTGCCCGGTACACAACGACATACCGTCTGCTATGTGGTTGATCGAACAGGGGCAATTCCTTGAAGCGGCTAAATTGTACCGCCAAACCAGCTCAATGCCCGAAATATGTGGCCGAGTCTGCCCGCACGAGCAGCTTTGCCAGGGTTCCTGTGTGCGCAGCAAGCTGCACGCGCCGGTAATGACTGGGGCACTGGAAGCCTTCGTGGCGGATTATGAACGCCAGCAAGGTCATACCCAGATACCGGTCGGGGCGCCGAGCGGTAAGCGTGTGGCTATTGTAGGCGCTGGACCAGCGGGGATGTCATGCGCAGAACAGCTTGTCCAGCACGGGCACGCCATCACGATCTATGAATCCAAGCCGGCTCCGGGCGGATTATTACTGTATGGCATCCCCAACTTCAAGCTGCCCAAGAATGTGGTATTTGCCCGCGTATGCGATCTACAGGAAGCGGGCGTGGATTTCCAACCCGAGACCTACATCGGCAAAGACAAGACGATTGACGATTTGTTTGGTGAAGGCTTCGAGGCTGTTTTTGTCGGCGTGGGCTCCGAGGTGGACGCCCCCATGGAAGTGCCTGGTGAAGACTTGCCGGGTGTATACAAAGCGACTGAATTCCTGATGCGCGGCAATGTGGATCGCGAGTATCTGCCCGTTGAGCTGGCCTCACGTCCCGAGCTTGGCAAAAAAGTGGCGGTAATTGGCGGTGGCGATACCGCCTCCGACTGCCTGCGCACTGCGCTGCGCCTGGGCGCTGACGAGGTTACCTGTCTGTACCGGCGCACCGAAAATGAAATGCCCGGGGGTAAGAAAGATCGCAATCTTGCTCGTGAAGAAGGCGCTAACTACCAGTTTCTCACCCAACCTATCCGCTTCATCGCCGGTGAGAATGGACACCTGGCGCAGATTGAATGTATCCGCATGGAGCTGGGCGAGCCAGATGCCAAAGGCAGGCGTAAGCCGGTCCCAATCGAAGGCTCCAATTTTATCCTGGAGGCCGATACGGCTGTCCTGGCTCTCGGTTACTGGCCCGATCCAATCATCGGGGAAACCACCCCCGATCTGAAAACCCAAAAATGGGGACTGATTGTTGCCGACTCGCAAACCGGTGCCACCACCCGCCCCGGTGTGTTTGCAGGTGGCGATGATGTCACCGGCCCAGACCTGGTTGTAACGGCAGTAGCTGCCGGGCGCCGGTCCGCCGCTGCCATCCACCAGTATTTGCAGGCCAAATAAGTCTGCGTCGCCAATAAATTTTTCTTTTCCTCCGTCAGTGGTCGGGGTTGTCCAAAAAGGATGATATACGTTGCGTTGACCGCCAGCGGTAGGGGCGAAGCAGTGCGATGAGTGCCATCTGTGGCGGTCGAAACACGCTTCGCCCTTCTTTTTGGACAACCCTGATCCTCATTAACCCGAACCCACTCGCCCCTGCGGTCCGCTGATCTCATATCCCTGTTCAGCGTTTACAACCTCAGGAGTTCCGCATTTCAGCGGAAATCAACCAGGTGTTAAGTCCTAAACCTATAGATGAAGCTTGTCGCACCTGCTGCGGCATTCCCTCGTTTCGCGAGGTATAATAGAAGAGGATGCGTCCACACAGCTGGCGCATTTTTTATGCACAAGGCGAAGGACATTCTATGGATATCGGTTCAATTCAATCTGTCAATATTGACGAGCAAATGCGTTCGGCCTACCTGGATTATGCCATGTCGGTCATTGTCTCACGCGCCCTGCCAGACGCTCGAGATGGTCTGAAACCTGTTCACCGGCGCATCTTGTTCGGTATGCACGAAATGGGTATCCGTGCCAATAGCTCCTACAAGAAATCCGCCCGTATCGTGGGGGATGTATTGGGTAAATACCACCCGCATGGCGATTCGGCCGTCTACGAAGCCATGGCGCGCCTGGCGCAGGATTTTTCCATGCGCTATATGCTGGTCGAGGGGCAAGGCAACTTTGGCTCGATCGATGGGGATGCGCCGGCAGCCATGCGTTATACCGAGGCGCGCCTCTCCCGCATGGCAGAGGAAATGCTGACGGATATTGACCGGAATACCGTTGACTTCACCGATAATTTTGACGGCTCGCTGCAAGAACCGGTCGTTTTACCAGCCCGCCTGCCCAATCTGCTGCTAAATGGCTCATCTGGGATTGCAGTGGGTATGGCCACAAACATCCCTCCCCATAATTTAGGCGAACTGGGTCGCGCGATCCAATACGTCATCGACCAGTATGATCGCATTGACGATATTTCGGTTGAAGAATTGCTCAAGCTGGTTCCCGGGCCAGACTTCCCAACCGGAGGCATCATCGTTGGGTCAGAGGGTATCTTACAAGCCTACAGCACCGGTCGCGGCCGCATCGTGCTGCGCGGCGCCGCCCATGTTGAAGAATTGACCCGCGAACGCTTCCGGATTGTCATCACTGAAATCCCCTACCAGATCAATAAAACCACCCTGATCGAGCGCATTGCTGAGCTGGCGCGTAGTGGTCGCCTGGATGATATATCAGACCTGCGTGACGAGTCGGACCGGCGCGGAATGAGCATAGTGATTGAGTTGCGCCGCGGCGCCCAACCTCATAAAATCATAAACCAGCTTTACAAATATACGCCCCTGCAATCCACCTTTGGGGTTCAAATGCTGGCCCTGATCGATGGCGAACCTCGCCTGCTGACCCTGAAACGCTCATTGCAGATTTTCATTGAGCACCGCCGGGTGGTGATCGTGCGCCGCTCGGAATATGAGCTCGCCCGCGCCCGCGAACGCGCCCATATCCTGGCCGGCTTACTGATCGCCCTGGCCAACCTGGACGATGTTATCGCGACCATCCGCCAATCGCCCGATGCCGATATCGCCAAGGAACGCCTGGTAACTCGCTTTAACTTATCTGAGCGCCAGGCTCAGGCCATTCTGGATATGCAGCTGCGCCGCCTGGCAGCCCTGGAACGCCAAAAAATCGAGGATGAACAGCGCCTAACCCTGGAGCGAATTGCTTTCCTGGAAGATATTCTAAACAGCCCTGCCAAGGTACTGGAGCTCATCAAAACTGACCTCGATGATGTCATCGAAAAATACAATGACGAACGCCGCACACAAATTGCCCATGGCGCATCCGACGTTTTCAATGAAGCTGAGCTGGTGCGTGATGAGGCCGTTTTGGTCAGCCTGACCCAGCGCGGCTACATTAAACGCGTTCAGGCCAAAGCTTTTCGTGCCCAGGGTCGGGGCGGGCGGGGTGTTACCGGGCACCAGACGAAGGAAGAAGATGAGGTTTTGATCATCCTGCCCGCCAACACACTCAACACCGTGCTGTTCTTTTCGGATAAAGGCAAGGTTTACTCCGTCAAAGCCTACCAGATTCCCGAGGCCGACCGCACGGGGCGCGGTGTACCGGTTGTCAATATCCTCGCTTTGGGTCCCGCCGAAACCATTACCGCAGCAGTCGCCGTGCCTCAATTTGATCGGACCGATTTCTGTATTATGGCTACCCGTCGCGGGCGGATCAAACGACTGCCCTTATCCGAGCTGGAGTCAGTACGCCCGTCGGGACTGATTGCGATTAATTTAGATGAAAATGATGAGCTGGGTTGGGCGCGCCTGACGCACGGCAACGACGACATCATCCTGGTCACGGAACTGGGCCAGGCGCTGCGCTACTCTGAACAGCGGGTTCGCCCCATGGGCCGCACCGCGGCCGGGGTAACCGCTATTCGCCTGGATGACGATGATGCACTCACCAGCATGGAGGTGGTTGAGCCGGATGGGTACCTGCTGGTGGTGACGACCGGCGGATACGGCAAACGCACCCCTCTCGATGAATATCCCGTCAAAGGGCGCGCCACGCGCGGCGTACAAACCATTGATAAGAAAGCGCTGGACATCATAGGGAATATAGCCGCGGCACGCGTGGTCCAGGCCGCCGACGACGTGACCATGATCTCGGCCAACGGAATTGTACTGCGCACTAAAGTTCAGGCCATCAGCCAGTCCGGCCGTTCAGCGCGCGGCGTGCGTTTGATGGATGTGGGAGAAGGCAACAGCGTGGCTTCCCTGGCCCGCATCGCAGATGCAGACCTGCGCCAGGTGGGAGCCAGCGAAGAGTAAACCGCTAATCGAAACAGGGCGGTCAATCAGGATCGCCCTGTTTGCCTCAGCAACAATTCCTCAGCCGGGAAAGGTCACTTTGCCGGTTACCAGCAAGCAAAACGTACTCAACAGCAACGTGATCAGCAACAGCATGATGGCAATCACAAAACGCTGAGCGGGGGTCATGCCCAGGATTTCACGCCGCGTCTCAGTCTCGTAGTTCTCATATTCTGGCTGGGCGTCTTCATCAAAAAAGGGTGTGTCGGCCTGGCTGCGAAAATCATCTAGCATGTGGTACCTCCACAAAAACCTGGTATTGGATGGCCATTCGTGTCACAAATTCGATTAGAGCGGTCGAAGATGAATATCTGCTGATAAAAACCGCTGGATAACGCCAGATTCACTCTCGACGCGCAAGCTGCCATCCATTTCTAAATCCAGAATCCGGTATTTCTCTCCTCTTGGAGATGCGCCTGCCTGAGGCAAGCCAACCTGGGTTTGCGCCGGTACAATCCATACCCATTCGCCACGCAAAGCCAATCGCGCTTGCCAGGCTTGCATAAATTCTACACTCGAAATATTCTTTCGCCAGAACAAGATCTGCTCCAATATATCTCTCAGCAGGCTCAGCCGGTCCACCTCTTCCAGTGGATCTGTCAGGCAGCCAGCCAGGCTCGTCGCTGGAAAGAGCAGATCAGATACAGGCGGTACTGCAAGCGGTGCAATATTCAAACCAATCCCCAGGATCGCGGCGCTGAACTGATCACCTTCCCAGGATGTTTCCACGAGGACGCCTGCCAGCTTACGCTGCTTAACCAATACATCATTGGGCCATTTAATTTGGGCTGCCAGATCATAGCGATCCTGTAAAACCTGGCAGACTGCCAGCGCCCCCAGCGCCGTCAGGCGCGGCACGATCGCTGCATTCGCCTGTATATCAGCCTGTAACCAATCAGGATGCGGTAGCAGCACCAGGCTAAAAGCCAGCGCTGCCCCCGGTGGAGTGAACCAGCGCCGGTTCATGCGCCCGCGCCCGGCCGTTTGCTCATCGGCAACAATCAAAGATAAATCAGGGCAGCCTGCCTGTACCAGTCGCGCGGCCTCGTCATTGGTTGACCCGATTTGTGGGTGATACTCAAGCAAGCCAATGGGCAGTCCCGCCAGTGTGTGTGTCAGTGATGCCTGATCCATAGCAGGATTTTACCGCACAAAATATCCTCTGGACGAAACTACAAGGCGCATGATATACTACTGTCCGCTCCCGCCCCAGGCGGGAGACATTGCGCCTCGCCTGAGGCCAATATCTTACACGCCTCTCGACCTGCCTTGCGTGCCGTGGCCGCGGCCTCCGGCAGGGATGAAGGGGGCGGAAGTATAACGCAAAGGAGAATATCTGATGGCCATTATTCCTATGAAAGCGCTTCTTGAAAGCGGTGTACATTTTGGGCATCGCACCCACAAATGGCACCCGAAGATGAAGCCCTACATCTTCACCGAACGCAACGGCATCCACATCATTGATCTGCAAAAAACGGTCAAAGGCCTTGAGCAGGCTTATGCCCTGGTGCGCGATACCGTCTCTGAAGGTGGAACAATCCTGTTTGTAGGCACCAAACGCCAGGCGCAGGAAACTATCCAGGCCGAGGCTGTGCGCTGTGGGATGCCCTATGTCACTCAGCGTTGGCTGGGTGGCATGCTCACCAACTGGCGCACCATCCGCCAGCGGATCAACGAGCTGGAGCGCCTGGAAAAAATGCGCGACCAAGGAGACTTTGAGCGCATTACCAAAAAGGAAGCCCTGATCCTGACGCGCAAGATTGAGCGTCTGGAGATGCGTCTGGGCGGTATCCGCCAGCTCGCCCGGTTGCCTGAAATGCTGTTCATCGTCGATATCCACCGCGAAGTAACTGCAATCCACGAAGCCAACTTATTGAAGCTGCCCATCGTGGCCATGGTGGATACTAACTGCGATCCCACCCCGATTGATTATGTTATTCCCTCCAACGATGACGCGATCCGCGCCATCAAACTTCTGGTGGGCAAGATGGCTGACGCCGTTTTGGAAGGCAAAGCCATGCGCAAGGATCTGGCTGAAGAGGAACGCTCTGTAGAGGTTCCGCTGCCTGGACTGCCTGCGATTGAAGAAGACGAACTGTCTGATGAAGAACTGCTTGGCGCCGCCACCCTGGCAAAAATCACTTCACGTCCGGCTCCCCACGCCGAAATCGAGACTGAGGATGAAGTAGATCTTGATGTCGATAGTGTGGTTGTGCCTGAGCTCGATATTCCTGAACTCCTCGTCGATGAAGAAATCGAGGACGACGAAGTTGATCTTGGCGATGAAGACGATGATGAAGAGAGCGACGAAGAAGTTGACGAAGAAGTTGACGAAGAGAACGATGAAGACGACGATGAAGAGGCAGAAGAATAATCATGGCGATCACTACCGAACAGATCAAAGAATTACGTGAAGCAACTGCAGCCGGCATCCTGGATTGCCGTAAAGCGTTGGAGCAAGCAGGTGGAGATTTCGATAAAGCTGTCGATTATCTGCGCGAAAAAGGCCTGGCAACCGCAGCCAAGCGCGCTGACCGGGACGCATCCGAAGGTATGCTGGAGCTGTATTCTCACGGCAATGGGCGCGTGGGAGTGATGGTGGAAGTCAACTGCGAGACCGATTTTGTGGCTCGCTCAGAAGCCTTCCGCACCTTTGCTCACGAAATCGCCCTGCAAATTGCCGCCGCCGCCCCGCGCTATATCCGCGCAGAAGACATTCCCGAAAGTGAATTGGAACGCGAGCGCGAAATTGCCCGCAACCGGGCAATCGAAGAAGGCAAACCCGCCGCCATCCATGATCGGATCATCGATGGCCGGCTGGAGAAATTCAAAGACGAGGTTGTCTTGCTGCGCCAGTCTCATATCCGTGACGAAAGTGTAAAGATTGAGCAGCTCTTGATGCAAAACGTCGCCGCCATCGGCGAAAACATCATCATCCGGCGCTTCACCCGCTGGGAACTGGGTGAAAGCACCAAGTAATCGAAACTTTATTCGGACCAACCCCAACAGGTTGGTCCTTTTTCTAACCCCCGACCTTACTCGGGAAAGGAGCTGCTCTATGGAAAATGGATTGAAATACAAACGTATCTTGCTAAAACTGAGCGGGGAGTCTCTGGCTGGAGATGGAAATTTTGGCATAGATCCTCTTCGGGCAGAAGATGTTGCCGAGCGCGTTCACGAAGTCCACGATATGGGAATTGACGTGGCCATTGTGATCGGGGCCGGCAATCTGTGGCGCGGCAAACGCGGCCTGGATCGGGGAATGGACCGCGCCACTGCCGACTATATGGGTATGCTGGGCACGGTGATGAACGCCCTGGCGCTGATGGATGCCATGGAACGCAGGGGGCTGGTAACTCGCGTGCAATCAGCGATTGAAATGCACGCCGTCGCCGAACCCTATATTCGCCGGCGTGCCATCCGCCATCTGGAGAAAGGCCGCGTGGTTATTTTAGGTGGAGGCACCGGTAATCCATTTTTCTCCACCGATACCGCAGCCGCCTTGCGGGCCATGGAAATTGGCGCTGAAGTGGTAATCAAAGCCACGAAAGTCGATGGGGTATACGACTCCGATCCCAAGACCAACCCAGATGCGGTCCGCTTTGAGCATCTGACCTATATGGATACCATCAACCGCCGTCTGGAGGTGATGGATACCACTGCCATCACACTGTGCATGGAACACAACCTGCCCGTCCTGGTCTTAAATCTATGGAATCCCGAGTCTTTGCGTCTGGCGCTGCATGGTGAAAAGACCGGCACATTAATTAACTGAACAGGACTTACGCACCTGGATAGAGGATGGGGGTTGTCGGGCGTGCGTAACCCCGACAGAAATAAAGTAGCGCAAAAGTTGATTTTCGCCTCAGATTGCCCCGGTTCACAAGCTGAGCCGGGGCTGTTTTTCCCCCTTTTCGCTCAATCAATTTTCGAGTATCCTATATGAGATAAGCGTATTTTTCGAGGCCGGGTGGGGCATCCCCACGCCCGACCTCAGCGTTGTGGAGGCATTCATGCTCAAAGAAGTACACCAGGAAGCCGAAAACCGCATGAAAGGCGCAATCCAGTCGCTTGAGGAAGACCTGTCAGGCATCCGTACGGGCCGGGCGAACCCGGCCTTAGTAGAACGCCTGTTGGTTGAATACTACGGTACTCCAACGCCACTCATTCAGCTTGCAACCATCAGCGTACCGGAAGCACGCCAGCTATTGATTCGCCCATTTGACGCTGCCTCACTAAAAACAATCGAGCGCGCGATCCTGGCTTCTGATCTGGGATTGAATCCCAATAACGATGGAAAGGCTATCCGACTGACCCTGCCGCCCCTCACGGAAGAGCGACGGCGCGAGCTGGTAAAAGTGGTCCATGCTCGGGTGGAAGAAGCCCGGGTTGCCGCCCGTAATGTTCGCCGGGACTGCATCAAAGACCTGCGTGAGTTTGAGCAGGAAAAAATGATCTCCGAAGATGACCTCGAGCGTGGCGAAGAAGATTTACAAAAATTGACCGACAAAATTATCTCAGATATCACCCTCATTGGCGAGCGCAAAGAGAGGGAGATCCTCGAAGTCTAAAGTGGTAAACACAACTACGATGAATTCGCAGGACGAGCACGATCTGCCCGAAAAAGTTCCCACCCATATCGCCATCATTATGGATGGCAATGGTCGCTGGGCATTGGGGCGCGGTTTGCCGCGCCTGGCCGGACATCGCGCTGGCACAGAGAATTTGCGCCGCATCATCGAAGCTTCCATCGAATTCGGCATCCAGTACCTGACCATTTATGCCTTTTCCACGGAGAATTGGGGGCGGCCCACCGAAGAGGTTCAGGGCTTATTGCACATCCTGGAAGATGTGATCGATAAAGAGCTGCAGGAATTATACGATCAGGGAGTCCAGCTCAGGCATATCGGCCGTCTGGACCGGCTGGATCCTATGCTGCGTGACAAAGTGCTTCATGCGGTTGAATATACACACGGAAATGACCGCCTGGTACTGAACGTCGCCTTTAATTACGGCGGGCGAGATGAAATCATCTGTGCCATCCAGCGCATCATTCAGGATGGCGTGCAGCCAGATGAGGTGACCGATGAGCTGGTCAGCCAATACTTATTTACCGCCGGAGTCCCCGACCCCGATTTGATCATCCGCACCTCAGGCGAACTGCGCGGCAGTAATTTCTTGATCTGGCAAGGTGCTTACTGTGAGTGGTATTTCACACCCACCTACTGGCCCGATTTTGACAAAGAACAGCTGCGCCTGGCCTTATCCGAATTCAGCCACCGTGAACGGCGTTTTGGGCGTGTATCGCAAACAGAAAGAGACCTGACCCAACATGCTGGTTAAACGCGCCCTGGTAACAGCGGTGCTGCTGCCAGTAGGCCTGGCTGTCATCGTGCTGGGAGGACTCTGGTATTTTGCTCTCATCACCTTGATGCTCGGTCTGGCAGCGCCGGAATTTGCCCGGCTATTTCGAGCCGGCGGGTATCACCCCGCGGGCTTTTTAATTACTGCCGGAACTCTGCTCCTGGTGACAGTGCGCTACATTTTTGGTCCGGCAGACTCTGGCTGGGCAGTTAGTCTTATCATTCTGGGGGCTATGGCTTTTCATCTGGTGGATTTCGAACGCGGCCGCTCGCAGGCTGGCACCGATTTTAGCATCACGCTTGCCGGTGCGATGTACCTGGGTTGGATCGGCAGTTATTTAATCTTGCTGCGCGAGCTGCCCGGCGGCATGTGGTGGGTATTGACCGTGCTCCCAGCCGTGTGGCTTGCGGATACAGGCGCGTATTTTATTGGCAAACGCTTTGGCAAGCACAAACTCAGCCCGCGCCTGAGCCCCGCTAAGACCTGGGAAGGCTATCTGGGGGGCATCCTGGCTTCCATTCCTGGCACAGCCCTGCTGGTCTGGCTCTACCTGTCTTGGGGAGCATCTGTGCCTGGGCTGACCCCTCTGAACGGCGCGCTCATGGGTCTGGCGCTCAGCTTGCTCACCCCGTTGGGCGATCTCGGCGAGAGCATGATCAAACGCCAGGTAGGCGCTAAAGACTCCGGGAATCTACTGCCCGGTCACGGCGGGATATTCGATCGCATCGACTCCTGGTTGTGGGCAGGGGTCATTGGGTATTACCTGATCGTCTGGATATTTCAAGCCTGACAGTTCCAGCAGCAAACACGCCATGATTTGACAGCCTTTGTCAATCATGGTATCATCCCGCAACAATTCAATAGCCCCTAACGGCACTCTTATCCAGAGAGGTGGAGGGACCGGCCCTATGAAACCTCGGCAACCACGCTAACTGTTCTTACAGCGTACGGTGCTAATTCCGACAGACGGAGGTTCTGGGAGATGAGAGGGCGACCGTACCGTAATTTGCGTATTGCCCTTTCGAGTATTGATGGGGCAATATTTTTTTTGGAGGTACTCTATGAATACAACCTTTATGAATGCAGAAAGTTTGATGTTTACTTCAGAGTCAGTGACAGAAGGCCATCCCGACAAGATTTGCGATCAGATCAGTGATGCAGTCCTGGATGCGTGCCTGAAACAGGACCCGTTCTCGCGCGTTGCCTGCGAAACAGCCACCAAGACCGGCTTCGTGGTGCTGCTGGGCGAGATCACCACCAATGCTTTGATCAACTATGATGAGCTGGTACGTAAAGTGCTCAATGACATCGGCTACGACAGCAGCGATAAAGGCATGGACGGCAATACCTGCGGTGTGCTGGTCGCCATTGCCCGCCAGTCGGCAGATATCGCGCTGGGCGTCAACAAATCTATGGAAGCTAAAGCTGGCGATATGAGCGAAGCTGAAGTAGATGCCATTGGGGCAGGCGATCAGGGCATGATGTTCGGATATGCCTGCAATGAAACCGAACAGTTGATGCCCATGCCGATCTACCTGGCCCATAAGATCTCCCGCCGGCTGAGCGAGGTGCGTAAAAACGGCCTGCTGCCCTGGCTGCGCCCTGATGGCAAATCGCAGGTGACGGTTGAATACCGTTATGGGCTGCCTGCCCGGGTGGATACCGTCCTGGTGAGCACCCAGCACGCTCCAGAAATCAGCCAGGAAGACATTCGCAAGGCTGTGATTGAGCATGTAATCCTGCCTGTCCTGCCTCCTGAAATGGTGGATGATGAGATCAAATATTACGTCAACCCCACCGGGCGCTTCGTGATTGGCGGCCCGCAGGGCGACTCAGGACTGACCGGACGCAAGATCATCGTGGACACCTATGGCGGCATGGGCCGTCACGGCGGCGGTGCCTTTAGCGGTAAGGACCCGACAAAGGTGGACCGCTCGGCGGCTTATGCGGCTCGCTGGGCTGCTAAGAATGTGGTTGCGGCTGGCCTGGCTGATCGCTGCGAGATCCAGGTGGCCTATGCCATTGGTGTGGCCCATCCGCTGAGCATCAATGTCGAAACCTTCGGCACCGGGCGCATTTCAGATGAAAACATCGCCCGTTTGATCAATGAAACCTTCGACCTGCGCCCCGGCGCAATCATCCGCGACCTGAAGCTGCGCCGTCCGCTCTACCAGCAGACCGCCGCCTACGGGCACTTTGGCCGCGACGACCTGGACCTGCCCTGGGAGAAGACTGATAAAGCCGCCCTGCTGCGTCAGGCAGCCGGGCTGGAAAAAGAAGCTCTTCCAGCAGATTAGCAGATCAACAATCACCCAAAACAAAACCGTGCTGCCCTGGATCCGTTCAGACAGCACGGTTTTTTTATTAAGGTAACCTGTCGTTCAAGGCCGCTCCAGGCCATGAGCTAACAGCAACGCCTCGTCTTTTAATAGATCATCCGTCAGTCCATCCGCCACAATACACCCACCGTCCATGATCACCATGCGCGGGAACAATTCTTTCACCATATGCAGGTCATGGGTGGAGACTAACATGGTAAGCGGCAGCTCATCCAACAGGTGGATCAGACTGCGGCGGGCGCGCGGGTCCAGCCCGGCGGTCGGCTCATCCAGCACCAGCACTTCCGGCTGCATGGAGAGCACCGTGGCAATCGCGATGCGCTTCTTCTCGCCCATACTCAGGTGGTGGGAAACACGCCCGGCATATTCCTGCATCTGCACGGCTGCCAGCGCTTCTTGCACGCGCTGCCTGACATCAGCCACAGACAGGCCCTGGTAGAGCGGTCCGAAAGCCACATCATCATACACGGTGGGTGAAAAAAGTTGATCGTCCGGGTTCTGAAAGACCAATCCAACCATGCCCCGGATGCGGCCCAGGTTTTTGTTATTCACCGGTAAGCTGCATACCTGCACATGCCCTTGCCCCTGCAAGATACCATTCAGGTGCAGGATTAGAGTCGATTTTCCGGCGCCATTCGGCCCAACCAGAGCGACCTTCTCGCAGGGCTCAATTTTCAGGGACACTTGATCCAGCGCTGGATGTCCGTCCGGATAGGCAAATGAGAGTTGTTGAACTTCAATCGAATGATGCATTGGATCACCAATTTAGGACTTACGCACCTGGTTGGATTTTCCTCAGAATTGCGTTACTCATCAAATTAAAGCAGATAGGCTAAAACTAATAGTAAGAGGAACAATAGCAGGCTGCCCGCCAGGAATCCCCATTGAGCCGCTTTGAGGGTTGGTAGTGGCAGCATGCGCACTTCACCATCGTAACCGCGCGCAGCCATGGCCATGTAAATGCGGTCGCTGCGCTCGAAAGCGCGCAGGAAGAGATTGCCGGCCATGCCACCGGCTACACGCGCCCGCCATAGCACCCCACCCCCCGGGCGCGACCCACCCTGAGCAGAAATGCCGCTGCGCGAGGCGCGTGCCCGTATCAGGCGCAGGGACTCGTCTGCCAGCACGAAGAGATAGCGCCACATTAAACCAAAAATTGCCACCAGCAAGCGCGGGATTCTGATTGCTCGCATCGCAACCAATAAGTCCGGGAAAGGCGTGCTGGAAGCCAGCACGATGGCCGCCTGAACCGATATCCAGGATTTGAAGGCAATACTCAAGAAGCGTTCCAGCCCGGGCTGCGAAATGCGCAGCGCCCAATCGCCCAGGGTTGTTTCTACCAGATAAGGTCCAGAAGAGGAGAATACCAGCGGAAGAGCAGCCAGCACAAAGGGGAAAGCCAACGCCGCCCGCTTAAGCACATAGCCCACGCCCAGCTCGGAGAGCAATACCGCACTGATGATCAGCGCAAAAAGCAGGATATATACCGGCCAGACACCCTGCGGCGTCAGGGCAGTCGTAAATACAAACGCCAGGGTCAGCACAAGCTTTACCCTTGGGTCCAGATGGTGCACCAGGCTTGCGCGCGGGCGGTAGGGGTCCAGAAAGTGGACGTGCAAGGATTAATCCTCGGCCGTGGGGTTCCGGCGGCGAGCATAGGCAATCGCCAGCGCCACCCCAAATACCAGCAGCGTCCCTACAATCCCGGCCAGGATCGTGGCAGCTGCCTCGTTCGTGATTCCCGGAAAAACATAATCCGGGATGATGTTATAAGCTGGCCCTTGCGCGGCATCCAGGAATCCTTGCTGCTCGGCCACCCATTCCAGGCCATCCGGGAAAGCCGATGCCAATGGTGAGAGTACAGCCAGCAGTAAAGCGATCCCCAGTCCCACTCCCCAGACCAGCTTCCCACCAGCAGGTCGAGCCGTGAAACTCTGGATTAAATCCGGACGTGTCGCCAGGATAAACCCTAAGGCACCCGCCGTGATTAAGCCTTCGCCGATGCCAATCAGGGCATGGATGCCTGCCATGGCCGGGATAGCGATATTGGCCGGTGAAATCCCAGATAGCCCCAATTGCAAGGCCACGGCCAGGGCGGCGATAAAAATCGACAGCCAGGCCGATATGAAACCACCCCCTATTACCGTCGCACGCTTCTCGCCCAGCACGGAGCGGATGGTCTGGTAGGTAGCGTAAGATACGACCACCCCCACAATCCCCATATTGAAAATATTCGCTCCCAGCACCAGCAAGCCGCCATCCTGGAAAATCAACGCCTGGATACCCACCACGCAGGTCATCACCAGGATCGCCGCCCAGGGGCCCAGCAGGATGGTTGCCAGAGCAGCGCCCATCAGGTGCCCGGAAGTGCCGCCCACCACGGTGAAGTTGAGCATCTGCCCGGCAAAAATGGCCGCCGCCAGCACACCCATTAAGGGCACTTTACGCTCGTCCAGGTCGGCGTTGACGCGCCTGAGCGCGTAAGCTATGGTTGCGATACTGACGACCCATAGCAGCACCGAAACAAGCACAGACAGAAAACCATCAGGGATATGCATTGGAACGGGTGAAGCTAACATCCAATCATCTCCTTTTAGCATCAGCCAATTCTGTATGTCGTTTGTCCTGGCAGTCTGGACAGAGACCAAAGAATGTAACATGTAAGCTGTCGATTTGAAAGCCAGTCTTGTGTTCTAACTTCTCAAAAAGCCCAATCAGATCAGCATGATCCACCACACAGGTCGCATGGCAGGCTCTACAAACCAGATGGTGATGGGCGAGGACTGCGGTTTCATACACCAGCTGGCCGTTTCCAACGTGTGCATCCAGAGCCAGACCCTGCTCAGCCAGAAAGCCCAGCGTCCGGTAGACAGTCGCTTCTGTCATACCGGGAACTTCACGCACCGCCAGTTTGTATACTTCCTGGGGAGTAAGATGCTTGTCCGCCTGGCCTAGAATTCGCAGAATAGCCAGGCGTTGGGGCGTCAGGCGAAAGCCCCGCGCTCGTAATTGATCTAGTGGGAACTGCATATTGAGAAACCTCTTTATTGATAATACTTGCAATAAAGAATTATAACCGAAGAGCTTTTATTGCAAAGGGTTAAAATAAAACGGTCCAGAACGACTTGCCATCTGGACCGTTAGTTAAACGGCTGCTGATCAGCGGATATAAGGGTTGAACTTCTGCGCCAGGCGCGCTTTAGGCTGGTAGCCGCTAACTCGCTCTACCGGTTTGCCCTGCATAAACAACATTAAAGTCGGCACCCCCATAACCTGGTACTGCATTGCCAGATCGGGATTGTGATCTACATCCAGCTTGAAAATTTTGACCTTCATCCCCCAATCCTCGGCTAATTTCTTAACCTCCGGATCGAGCAGTTTACAAGGGCTGCACCATACCGCCGTGAAATCGACCAGAACCGGTAGGGGCGCTTCCAGCACATCCTTTTGGAAACTTGCTTCAGATACATGTTCTATTTCTGTCATGCCACCCTCCATACCTTATGATACCTACAGCACCCATAGTACTTAGCCAGAGAGAAAAAGTCAAGGAAAATCGGCGATCTGCCTGGGGGGTTCTTCCGTTGACGATCATCCTGGAGCGTGATAGAATGCTCCACGCAGCGGGCGCGTAGCTCAATGGCAGAGCAGTGGCCTTTTAAGCCATTGGTTGAAGGTTCGAGTCCTTCCGCGCTCACAAAATTGGCCCAAAGTGGGGGATTACCCCCCAAAAAACGCCATTTTTCTCCACCGAAAACGCTTTTTCTCAAACGAAAATTCTTTTTCGTTCACCCAAACCTGCCCACCGGCAGGTTTTTGCGTTTTTAAGCTTCTGAGTGGGATATGTTGGAAAAACATTAAATTGGTGAACTTGCGCCTATCCAGGATTGACTTCCCACTTGGAGAGATGACCGTCACAGGCAAAGGCAGTAAAGAGAGGAAGGTTCCGGTTGGCTCACAGGCCAAGAAAGCCCTTCTGGAGTACATCTCCAAAGAACGCCAAGAGCCTTCCAACCCAATGGATGCAGATTATTTATTCATTAGTGCGGACGGTTACCGGATCACCCACACCGCAGTCGCCAAAGTATTCCAGCGTGTGAAAGAACAAGCCGGCGTTGCCAAACTGCACCCGCACGTCTGCCGGCATACCTTCAGTGTGCGTTATCTGGTCAACGGTGGGGATGCCTTTAGCCTTCAGAAAATCCTGGGGCATACGTCACTTGAAATGACTCGCAAGTATGTCAATATGGCGTTTGGGGATGTGAAAGAGAAGCATCGCCAGTTTTGTCCGATGGATAATCTGGGATTTCAAACAAAAAAACGAGGCAGACCAACTGGAAGGTGAACAGGATGATTAGATCCAGATACATTTTGGTTTCGTACATACTGAGTCGTATCCGGTCCTCTCCGCAGGTTATAAGATCCTCCAGGACAGTATAAGCTGCATTTCCCGCCGGACTTAAACGTTTGATAGTACAACTGTCAAAGTGCAAGAGATCTGCGCCCGAGATCGCTCCTTTCGAGCTGGGCGATCTCACTTTTAAGGTGCAGTACCCTCATTTTACGTACTCCTCCACGCTGGTTAAGGTATTGTGGGACATCTGCAACACGATTTTGACACCGACATTAACTTGTCCTGTATCTTCCTCTATATCACAATTATACTCAGACGCCTGCAATCGTCCTATCCAAAACGCCTGTCGGCATACTTGCACATCCCATCCAAGATAGATAAGAGTGGTTCGTAGTCCGGGCAGGCTTTCACCCTCAGTTATGAGACCTTCAGAACCTGGCCTGGCAGGGCTATAACCTTGTAATTTGCCATCTTATACCACCTTGATGCTGAAGGAAATGAGAAAACCAGTATAATAAAGTAGTAGCTATTCTTCTGGATGGTTCAAATTCGTTGCTTTCTCTCGGAAGAAAGGGTAGGGCATGTCCATTCGTCCATCCACCCTGACAGAACCGCCACTCCTGCAAACGAAAATTTCTATTCCCCAGATTCCATTGGGGTCCATTAACCGCCCGCGCCTCACCGAGCAGGTCCATCGCGGTGTAGAGGGCCCTTTGACACTGCTTGCCGCGCCCGCCGGTTTTGGAAAGACCCAGCTTCTGCTTGAATGGACGAAAGAATCTCGGCTTCCCGTTTCCTGGCTGACCCTGGACAGCGACGATAACGATCTCAGCCGTTTTTTCCGCTATCTGATTGGCGCTTTACAGACCCTTGAGGCTGGGTTGGGGGAAGAAGCGAAGGATTATACCCAATCTTCCACGGGCGGTGGCCTGGAAGTGGGGCTGACCCTGCTAATCAACGAGCTATCCACCCTCTCGAAAGAAATCACCCTTGTGCTTGACGACTTCCAGGTCCTGGAAAATCCACTGGCTCTCCAAGGGATCGGCTTTCTGCTCCAATACCTGCCCCCTAACCTGCACCTGGTGATCGCCAGTCGCAGCGAGCCAGAGATCGATCTGGCTTTTTTGCGCGCCAAAGGCCGGGTGATCGAAGTCGGCGCCGACGAGCTGCGCTTTACCGCCGAAGAGGTGGAGCGGTATTTCCAGCAGGCGGTCGGGCTGCAACTCTCACCCGAGACGATCCAGGCGCTTGAGGAACGCACGGATGGCTGGATCACCGCGCTGCAACTGGCGGCGATCTCTCTGCGGCATCAGGCAGATCCTACCGCATACCTGGCCAACCTCCAAGGCGACGCTCACTACCTGGTAGAGTTCCTGGCCGAAGAAGTATTGGACCGACAGTCGGAGGAAATGCGCCAGTTCCTGCTGAGAAGCTCTATCTTAGAAACCCTCAGCGGCCCGTTGTGCGAGGCGGTGGTCAACGCTGAGGCCCAGCCAGGATATGGAACAGTCGTGTTGAACAGGTTGGAGCAGGCCCATGCATTCACAACGGCGCTCGATGAAAAGCACGAGTGGTTCCGTTACCACCCTTTGTTTGCCGATTTTCTGCGCCAGGTCCAGGCGGAAGCCAACCCGGCCGAGATCCCGGTGCTGCACAAGCGGGCAGCGCTGTGGTTCGAACAGAGTGGCAATCTGAATGATGCCATTCAGCACGCACTGGCCTCCCAGGAAGTGGCATGGGCGGCAGACATGATCGAGCGCAACGCTTTACCGATGATCAATCTGGGTGAAGTGACTTCGCTCGCTCGCTGGATAGGCAGGCTGCCGGATGATGTCACCCGCCAGCGCCCGCTGCTCATTCTGGCTTTTGCCTGGGCGCTGATCGTAACCCACCAAACGGACCTCGCCCGAGATTGGCTGGATGAGCTACAGCGGTTACTCGACCAGCATGAAAAACAATCGGATGCATCGCCAATCCTCGAAGATTTTGCATCCGTCGAAGGCTTCGAAAAAGTAAATTGGTCCGTTGTTCGGGGTGGATTAGCACTGTGTGAATCCTACCTGGCTATGGCAAGTGGTGACATGGAGCAGGCCGCCGAGCTTTCCCAGCAGGCGACCAGCTATCTCTATGATGAGGGACCCTATTACAGTTCCACATATTTCCACAGCATTGTTGCCCTGAACGGCAGCATCTCCACCATCTTATCTGGCGACACCGAGAAAGCAATCGAGTCCTTGCGTGCTGCGACCAAGATTGCCCGGCAAGCGAACAATCCATTCGTGATGATTATTGCCGGCTGCGCGCTGGCTGATATGCAAGCGCTGCAAGGACAGCTCAGCAAGGCGTGGGAAACCCTCCAACGAGTGCAGTATTCGGCCCGGGGGGCGGAGGGGAAGCCGCTTCCCCTGGCCGGATTGGTGGATATGGGGCTCGGTGAGATTTTGCTCGAACACGACTTACTTGAGGAAGCCAGGGATTACCTGGAGCGTGGCGTCCGGATCACCCGATCGATGTGGTATATCGGCAGCCTGCATGGCGTGATCGCCCTGGCCCGCCTGCGCCAGGCGATGGGGGATATCCCCGGCATGCTGGAAGTCATTGAGGAAGCCGCGCGCATGGCGCTCAGTACGGACGCCAGTGAGTGGGATGACGTCGTAGCAGCTGTAGTAGCAGTCCGGCTTGCAGTTCAGCGTGATGACCTGGCGACCGCCGAACAATGGTGGCATAAAAGCGGGTTCCCCGATCTTAACATCCCCATCGCTTTAGAGGATTATCCCTATCACGTTTATGAATATATCATACTCTCCCAGATCAGGTTTCTACTGGTAAAGAGTCAAGAAACTGGCAGTTTGGGTGATCTTCAGCAAGCCGCAGACATGTTAGGGCCGCTCCTGCTCGAAGCCAAGCGGTTACAACGAGTGAGTTCGCAAATTCAAATATTAATACTGCAGGCGATGGCGCAGTCTGCTCTCGGAGATGAAGGGGCGGTAAAGATTCTGCTGCACGCCCTGGCGCTGGGTGAGCCGGAAGGATTTCGACGGTATTTCCTGGATGAAGGCTGGCGGTTGGTCGATCTCCTACGCCAATGCCTATCCGTTCAGCAAGAATCTGGCAGCCATTTCCCTTCCCTGACTTTTATTGACAGCTTATTGGAAACAATCCAGCGTGCAGAGCACGGGCGAGAACTCGATCATCGCCCGGACGCACAGCGGGTAGGCCCGACGATCGCACACCTGGAAGATGGGCTGCCCATTTCCCTCTCGGCGCGCGAGATGGAGGTGCTGGCCTTGATCGCCGAGGGGAAATCCAATCTGGAAATTTCTGCCGAGCTTTACCTGGCGCTCAACACAGTCAAGCGCCACGCTTATAACATCTTTGCTAAACTTGAAGTCAAGAAACGCACCCAGGCAGTTTCGAGGGCGCGCCAGTTGGGTTTGATCTCGTAATCCCCCCCTGAAATGACACTTTTATAGCACTTAGGATTCATGACAATCAGAATCCTCGCGAGTATGCTTTTAAAAGCTTCGAGCGAGGTTTCCTTTTTAATCTACATGCCCGCTGAGGTAGATAGAAAATGACGGTTTCTGAAGGCAAGCCGGAGCAGCTCGTTCGACCAGGTAGCGGCATCCTGGCTCAGGCCATTATATGTGCGTTTTCATCTTGAATAACCTAGATCTGGAGAGAATATGAAGCGGATCCTCATTTTGACGGCTGATTATGGCTATGGTCATCGCAGCGCCGCAAATGCGATTGCGGGAGCGCTGCACGAAACGTTTGGTCAGGAATGTATGGTGGAAATCGTCAACCCCCTGGATGATCCACGCGCCCCGGCATTCTTTCGAGAAAATCAACACGACTACGACAGGTTGGTACGAGAGATGCCAGAATTATATAAACTGGGATACCAGGTCAGCGAATCCCGCCTGGCTGGCGACCTGATAAAAAATACCTTTACCCTGACGTTATTTAACGTACTGCGCGAGCTGATCCGGGAGAAACAGCCCGATGTCATCGTCTGCACCTATCTGTTTTACCAGGGCATTTTATCCGCAGCATTTGCGGTTGAAAAACGTCACATCCCATTACTGACCGTTGTCACCGACCTGGAAACCGTCCAATCCTTATGGTTCCATCCGGTCGCCGATCTGTGTCTGGTGCCCACCCAAACCGTCTATGACCTGGCGATCCTGGCCGGCCTGCCGCCTGAGAAGGTTAAGATCACGGGTATCCCGGTCCGTCCAGAACTTATGAAAGGGGACCTGGATCAGGCCTCCCTCCGGCAGAGTCTGGGGTGGCGCTCGGATCTATTCACCGTACTTGCCGTTGGGAGCAAGCGCGTCGAGCATCTATACGACGCGCTGAGGGTCCTGAATCATTCCGGGCTGCCGCTGCAGTTAGTGGTCGTCGCAGGCGGGGATGACGAGCTCTACCGGCGCTTCCAGGGGACGGAATGGCACGTGGAAACACATTGCTACAATTTTGTGGCTGAGATGGGTACTTTTATGAGAGCTGCAGACTGCATCCTGAGCAAAGCTGGCGGATTGATTGTCTCCGAGGCGCTGGCCTGCGGCCTGCCGATGATCCTGGTCGACGTCATCCCTGGCCAGGAAACCGGGAATGCGAACCATGTCGTCTCCGGCAACGCCGGGGTGCTGGCTCATGACCCAGTCGAAGTCCTCGAAACGATGTGCCACTGGCTGGAAAAAGACTGGCGTCTCTATCGCCAGCAGGCTCAAAATGCCCTCAAGCTGGGACATCCACAGGCTGCTTATGAGGTGGCTGATCTCGCCTGGGCGACGGCTTCTTCCTGAATAAGGCAAGAATAGCACTTTTATAACACTTTAGATTCATGACAGCTCGCCCTCTGAACTGTATGATCAGGACAATCTTGAATTAATCAGAATGGAAATGGAGGATTTGACTATGTTAGAAAAGTTTTCACAAAACTGGTGGACGTTCGCGGTACGTGGTGTACTCGCCGTCATCTTCGGCGTCATGGCGCTGATCTGGCCCGGACAGACGCTGCAAGCTCTGGTTCTGATGTTCGGCGCGTATACCTTGGTGGACGGCATCTTTGCCATCTTCGCCGGCATCGCTTCCTATCGATACTTCGATCGCTGGTGGGCAGTGCTGCTCGAAGGCGTGGTGGGGGTCGTTGTTGGTCTGTTGACCTTCTTCTGGCCCGGCATCACAGCACTCGTCCTGTTGTATTTCATTGCCGCCTGGGCACTCATCACGGGCATTTTCGAGATCGTGGCTGCGATCCAGCTCCGGCGTGAGATCACGGGTGAATGGATGCTGATCCTCGGCGGTCTGCTCTCGATCATCTTCGGCATAATACTGTTCGTTTTTCCGGGCGCAGGCGCAGCCAGCGTGGTGTGGATGATCGGTATTTACGCCATCGTCTTCGGCATCTCGGAGATTATCTTCGCCTTCCGCCTGCGCGGACTGCGGAACGAGCTCAAGTCTGCTGTCGCATTGGGTAAATGATGACGGCCCTCTGAGTAATTGGAGTTCCTTTGAGGTTCTCCTCAAAGGGTTATCGAATATATTTCATATTGAAAGGAAAAAATGATGGACAAGATGCTTGTGGTTGGATTTGATAGCGAACTGAACGCCTATGCGGGCTCAAGGGCCCTGCAGGAACTGCAGAATGAAGGCAGCATTGAACTATACGCGAAGGCCGTGATCGCCAGAGACGCTGACGGCAAGGTGACGGTCAAAGAGCAGAGCGACATGGGCCCAATCGGGACGTCAGTTGGCCTGCTCACCGGGAGCCTGATCGGTCTGATCGGCGGGCCGGTGGGAGTGGCGGTCGGCGCCGCTGCCGGGTCGTATGGCGGTTTGTTGTATGACTCGATGAAACTTGGAATCAGCTTGGATTTCATCGATGAAGTCGCAGATTACCTCAAGCCGGGTAAAGCAGCCGTCGTGGCCGAATTTTGGGAAGTGTGGACTCTGCCGATCGATACGCGCATGGAAGCCCTGGGCGGCGTCGTCTTCCGCCGTTCACGCGATGAAGTCCTGGATGTTGTCATCGATAGGGATGTCAGGATGCTAAACGCTGATCTTGACGCGCTGGAGGCTGAATACGACCAGGCGACCGGAGAGGCTAAAGCCAGTCTCCAGAAGAAGGTTGATGCGGCCAAAGCCCGGCTGCAAGGCACTCAGGATGCTATCCAGGCGAGAATCGATGCCACCCAGAAAGAGACGGATGCAAAGGTCACGTCCTTGCAGGAGCAGGCAGCCAAGGAGAGCGGTGAGCGTAGAGCCAAGCGCGAGGCGCGTATCGCCGAGCTGAAGGCCGATCAGAAGCGGCGCAGCGATCTGCTCAAGCAATCATGGGAACTCACCAAAGAGGCCCTGTCCCGTTAACGGCCCGGCCTGACCCAAAGATTTCAGCAAACGGCGCAAATCACCGCTTGCTGAAATTTTTTTAACCGTTCAGTGAGGGTCTAGAGGAAAGTTGGAGCGAGAATAACACTTTTATAGCACTTTAGATTCATGACAGCCTTCCCGCAGATTGGTATGCTTGGATCATAGTCAACGAGGCTTTGTGGAAAGAAGTTGATTGGTCTTGATCCTCTGGTGTCGACAATCAATCCATGGAAGTGAAAAGATTAAGTGAGGTTAATAAGGAGAACTAAATGATACCCGTCAAAGATGGTATAGAAACCCGGGAAACCCCGGTAGTAAATTATACGCTCATTGCTGTAAATGTCATCGTCTACCTGTTCATGGCGCTGGCTGCACCGGAGACCCAGACAGCAATTGTCGCCAAGTACGCCTTGATCCCGGCGCATTTCACCGACGGGGTGACTCTGGCGGAAATTAAGACCATTTTTACCAGTATGTTCATGCATGCCGGGCTGGCGCATCTCGGTGGGAACATGCTTTATCTGTGGATCTTCGGCGATAACGTAGAAGACCGCATAGGGCACTTCCGGTACCTGATGTTTTACCTGGCGGGCGGTGTGGTCGCTTCACTGACCCACCTGGCCACGAACTGGGGTTCGGAGCTGCCAACTGTTGGCGCTAGCGGCGCGATCGCAGCTGTGCTTGGCGCATATCTGGTGCTTTTCCCAGCCAGCCGGATCGTGACGATAATTCCATTGGGAAGATACTCGCGGCTGACATCAGCTCCGGCGTTCGTTTTCTTGGGCTTGTGGTTTATTGTGCAGTTATTTGAAGGTGTGACGTCGTTTGGCGGTGCAGACGTCAGCGGAGTAGCTTTTTGGGCCCATATTGGGGGGTTTGTTGCAGGGATGGTGATGGTCAAGCTGATGCCCACAGTTGCCAGGCAGGAAAAAGCGTTAGCCTGGTAGGCGGGCATGAACAAAAACAATGAATCCTGGCAAAGGCTGTCTACACGACGGATTCACTGATCGTTTATTGCGAGTTGGGCATCTGTGGCAAGTGAGCCCAGAAAGGAGATACATATTGACAAAACTATTGAGCTAAACCATTAAGCAACCATTCCTGCATCGTCGTCTCAAGGAATGGCAGGCAGTCCGAATGTAAGCAGAGCGACGAACAAACACAGGTTCGCAGGAAACTGTAAACAATTTTTCACCAATACAGAAAAGGAAGGTTTACAATGTCAACTTTAATTGTTGTCGGATTCAAGAAAGATATGTACCGGGCGTCAAGCGTGCTCAACCGGCTGCTTGAGATGAACTATGACTGGGTGATTGATCTGCACGATGCGGTTGCGGTCTATCGAGACTATAGCGGCAGGCTGCGTGTGGATCAAAGCTACCAGCTCACCACGGGCGAAGGCGCCGTCGCTGGCGGCTTTTTCGGTTCGCTGATTGGGCTGACACTCGGAGCGATTGCAGCCCCGTTCACCGCTGGAGCCAGCGCGGCAGTCGCCGCGGGGACAGTCGCGGCAGGCGCCATGGGCGGCGGTGCTATCGGCGCATTGAGTGGGGCGCTGGATGCCAAATGGTGGAAGGAAGACTTTGGCATTCCCGAAGAATTTGTCACCGATGTGGGAACCCTGGTGCAACCGGGTGACTCGGCGATCTTTGCGCTGCTGCGCACAGTGAATCCCGACTTTGTGGCGGAGCAGTTTAAAGGCTACGGCGGTGCGGTGCTGTCGTCAACGCTGACTCCTGAGCAGACCAAGAAAGTGCAGTCCGCGCTGGAAGGCAACAAGTAGGCTTTTGCGGTGTCAGTTACCTGACCACGCCAACTTCACTATCGGACACTTATTTACTGTAGGACCCAGGTAGTTGAGGGGAGTTGGGGGTGTTGGGGCGGCCTATGCCTGCCCTAACACCCCCGAATTTCTTTTGGCTATTTATAAGGTGGCTGATCTCGCCTGGGCGACGGCTTCTTCCTGAACAATCCAAGAATAGCACTTTTATAACACTTTAGATTCATGACAGCTCGCCCTCTGAACTGTATGATAAGGACAATCTTGAATAAATCAGAATGGAAATGGAGGATTTGACTATGTTAGAAAAGTTTTCACAAAACTGGTGGACGTTCGCGGTACGTGGTGTGCTCGCCGTCATCTTCGGCGTCATGGCGCTGATCTGGCCCGGACAGACGCTGCAAGCCCTGGTTCTGGTATTTGGTGCATATGCCTTGATGGACGGCACCTTTGCCATCTTCGCCGGCATCGCTTCCTATCGCTATTTCGATCGCTGGTGGGCAGTGCTGCTCGAAGGCGTGGTGGGGGTCGTTGTTGGTCTGTTGACCTTCTTCTGGCCCAACATAACCGCACTCGTCCTGGTGTATTTCATTGCCGCCTGGGCGCTCATCACGGGCATGTTAGAGATCGTGGCTGCGATCCAGCTCCGGCGTGAGATCACGGGTGAATGGATGCTGATCCTTGGCGGTCTGCTCTCGATCATCTTCGGCATAATACTGTTCGTTTTTCCGGGTGCAGGCGCAGCCAGCGTGGTGTGGATGATCGGTATTTACGCCATCGTCTTCGGCATCTCGGAGGTTATCTTCGCCTTCCGCCTGCGCGAACTGCGGAACGAGCTCGAGCCAGCCGTCGCATGATCTGTCTCTTTGAGCAACAGAAATTGCAGTGGGACCGAAGCGAAAGTTTGATGATTTTGAGAGGTTAAAATGATCAATTTTCCTACGAAAGCTGAAGTGCATTGTTTGGATGGAGCTATTGGGCTCTCCACATACGTCATCGTAAACCCAATTAACGGCCAGATAACGCATCTGGTAGTAAAAAGCCGGGTCCCGCCATTTCATGAATATCTCGTTCCTGTCGAGCAGGTGGAAGAGACGACACCCAACCTGATCAGGTTGAAGTGCACCCGAATTGATCTTCGCATGATGGACCGATTTGAGATTGAGGAATATATTCCCACTGAGATACCTGATTATCTATCGAGGCCTTATGTTCTTCCAATGGGGCTTTCTCCGGAAGTGGTAGTTAAATTTATTCCCGTGAAACGCCAGAACATCGCGCTGGGAGAAATCGCCGTGCGCCGTGGGGCGCGGGTTGAGGCAACCGATGGTTACATCGGATTGGTTGACGAGCTGCTAATCAACTCAAACAATATGCAGGTCACGCATATTGTTCTACTTGAGAGGCACAACTTGCAGCAAAGAGAAATAACCATCCCCGTCTCTCAGATTGACCGTGTCGATGAAGACACAATTTACCTTAAGCTGGATCGGCAGAGTGTCGAACAGCTGCCAACAACACCCATACAGCGTTGGCCACCAAATGAAAAAGATTCTAGATTGAAAAGGAGAATAATGATGGACAAGATGATTGTAGTTATATTCGATAGTGAACTCAAAGCCTATGAGGGCTCGAGGGCACTCCAGGAGCTGCAGAATGAAGGCAGCATCAATCTCTACGCAAGGGCTGTGATCGCCAGAGACGCCGGCGGCAAGGTGACGGTCAAACAAGAAGGCGACATGGGTCCTGTTGGGACGGCTGTAGGCCTGCTCACCGGGAGTCTGATCGGGCTGATCGGCGGTCCGGTAGGGCTCGCCGTAGGCGCTTACGCCGGGACTGTAGGAGGCCTGTTCTTCGACCTGGGGCACCTGGGGTTCGGCGAGGATTTCCTCTGCGAGGTCGAAAAACATTTGCTGCCCGGCAAAGCCGCCGTCGTAGCTGAAGTTTGGGAGGAGTGGACGCTGCCGATCGATACGCGCATGGAAGCCCTGGGCGGTGTGGTCTTCCGCCGTACTAGTTTGGAAGTTGTGGACGAACAAATCGAGCGGGACGTTGCGGCGCTTAATGCTGAACTTGACGAGCTGGAAGCCGAACGTGACCAGGCGACCGGAGAAGCCCGGGCGAAACTCCAGGCGAAGGTGGACGCGGCCAAAGCCCGGCTGCAAGCCACACAGGACGCTATCCAGGCGAGAATCGATGCCACCCAGAAAGAGACGGATGCAAAGATCAAATCCCTGCAGGAGCAGGCAGCCAAGGAAAGCGGTGAGCGTAAAGCCAAGCGCGAGGCGCGCGTTGCCGAGCTGAAGGCCGATCAGAAGCGGCGCAGCGATCTACTCAAGCAAGCGTGGGAACTCACCAAAGAGGCCCTGTCTCATTAACAGCTCGGCCTGACGCAGATATTGCAGCAAGCGGCGTAAATTCCACTGCTTGCTGCAATAATTTAACCGTTCAGCGATAAGCAGGAGGGAAGTTGGCTTAAGAATGGCACTTTTCTAGCACTTTAGATTCATGACAGCCTCTCTCCTCGTTGGTATGCTTGGATCATCGCCAACAAGGTTTTTTTATGGATCGGCATCGACTTGCCTGTATCCAATGGCGTCGATCAATAATCTGTACATGTGAACCTTTGAAGGAGATTCAAAATGGCCAATACAAAACTGCCAACCAGAGATAAAAAAGAGAACAATGATGACAAACAAAAGCTGCAAATGCTGCAGAAACAACTCCGTTCCTGGATCAGCTTCTGGGTCGTCAGTTTAATCGGAGTGTGGCTGTTTCAGCAGTTCATCCTCACGCCCCTGTTGATCCACGAAACGCAAATTCCCTACAGCGAGTTTAAATCCAAGATCGCGACCGGGGAAATCGTCGAGACGACCCTGGGACAGGAGCGGATCGAGGGACGATGAAGAACCCGGAAGCAACCGAAGAGAATAATGCTACCATCCCCTTTATCACCAACGCGGTTCCTGATGGCGACCCGACGTTAATCCCAGCCCTGGACAGTGCCGGTGTCAAGTACAGCGTTAGCGAGCCGCCAAGCCCATTGGGGAACTTCCTGCTTGCTTATGGACTTCCATTGGCCTTGATTGGCGGTGCCTGGTATATGACCTCGCGCCAGATGGCAGGAGGCGGTATGGGTGCAGGGGGGATCTTTGGGGTGGGCAAGAGCAAGGCTACTGAAGTCAAGCCGGAAGCGATTGGGATCAGCTTCAAGGATGTGGGCGGCGCCGATGAAGCCATCGCCGAGCTTCAGGAGATCATCCAATTTCTCAAGACCCCGGAGGAATTCGCCCGCCTGGGCGGGAGAATTCCGAAAGGTGTGATGCTGGTCGGACCTCCCGGCACCGGGAAAACGCTGCTGGCCAAGGCAACGGCAGGCGAAGCAGGTGTGCCATTCTTTGAGACCAGTGGTTCTGAGTTTGTGGAAATGTTCGTAGGCGTAGGTGCGGCGCGGGTGCGCGACCTGTTCGACCAGGCCCGACAGGCGGCTCCGGCGATCATCTTCATCGACGAGATTGATGCCATCGGGCAGTCACGTGGGGGCGCGCTGCGCATCAACGGCAACGATGAGCGCGAGCAGACCCTCAACCAGCTGCTGAGCGAGATCGATGGGTTCAAATCCGAGCAGGGTAAGCCGGTCATCATCATGGCTGCCACCAACCGGCCCGAAGTCCTCGACCAGGCTTTGCTGCGCGCCGGCCGCTTCGATCGCCAGATCACCGTTTCAGCCCCCGACCTGGCCGGACGCTTGCAAATTCTGCACATCCACAGCCAGAAAATTAAGCTCGCCCCTGAATTCAGCGTGGAGCGTGCTGCCCGCATGACGCCCGGCTTCACCGGAGCGGACCTGGAGAATGTGATGAACGAGGCTGCGTTGCTGGCAGCTCGCCGCAGCGCCAGCACGGTGGAGATGCAGGACTTCGAGGCGGCCATCGAGCGGGTTGTGGCTGGGCTGGAGAAGAAGTCGCGCATCATGAATGAGCAGGAGCGCACCGCCGTGGCTTACCACGAGAGTGGCCATGCGCTGGTTGCAGAACTGCTGCCCCATGCCGACCCGGTTGCCAAGGTGAGCATTGTACCGCGTGGCCGAGGCGCCCTGGGCTATACCATGCAGATGCCCACCGAGGACCGCTACCTGCTGACGCGAGAAGAGCTGGAAGACCGCATCGCTGTCATGCTCGGCGGGCGATCGGCTGAACAGGTGGTGTTTGGCATGATCAGCACCGGCGCAAGCGACGATATCCAGAGGGCGAGCGAGCTGGCCCGCCGAATGGTGATGGAATTCGGTATGAGCGATAAGTTAGGCACGGTGCGCTATGCCACACAGCAGTACCAGTTCCTGTCTGGCGACACGAGCGCCTCGGCCAGCCCAGAGACGCTGAGGATTATCGATGAAGAAGTCCAGCGGATTATCACCGAGCAGTACCAGCGGGCTCAAGAGTTGTTAAACGAGCACAGGGCTGCGTTAGAAGGACTGACCCGGCAACTGCTTGAGACAGAGACCGTGGATGGTGCAGCGGTCAAGCAGGCTCTATTAGAGACTGAATAAGTCTAAAAAGTTGAGCAGGTGCGACGCACCTGCTCAACAAAGCGATTCATACCCAAAAAAGAGTACTGAGGTTTTCAATGTATAGTCTGATTGGCGATCGTTTTCTCAAGCGGTTTTTCGGAAGCCGCTTCCACCGATGCAGGGTCAATCCGGCCAGCGAGGCGATGACCTCGCCTGCGAACGAAACAGATAAGCCTGATGAACCGGGCTGTACCACGAGAGGAAATCCGCCAGTTACGGATGCGACATTGGAGAATGAACAAACAGGTGAAGTCAACCAACTTGCCGTTCCGGAGAACAGATCGGATCAACCGACGACTGATGATAATCCTCTCACTGCGGATGTATGCCGGAATTAATGGAGGTGAATGATGGAAAAGTGTCTGGCAGGCGAACACTGTATGGCTGTCTCGGAAATCGGGAAGATTTTCATACCTGAGGGTGGACTATGCCCATGATCGCTCATCGGATTCACGTTGTGATCAATCCGGGCTCTGGTAAGCCAAAACCGATCCTGCACACCCTTAACGCGGTCTTTCGGTCACATGACATCGAATGGGAAATTTCCCTTACCCAAAAAAGTGGGGATGCGGAGCGGTTTGCCCGCCAGGCAGCAGAGGATGGGGCGGATATCGTGGCCGCTTACGGCGGCGATGGAACCGTGATGGAAGTAGCCCGCGGTCTGATGGGATTGGAAACACCGCTGGCAATTTTCCCCGGTGGGACTGCCAATCTTATGGCTGTGGAGTTGGGGATCCCGAAGAATCTCTCGAAAGCCGCCGAGCTGGCGGTCAGTGAGCATTCGGTCGTCCACCCGATCGACATGGGCAGGTCTGGGGCAGGGTATTTCCTGCTGCGGGTTGGTATGGGTTTCCCCGCTCGCAAGGTCGAGTACGCAGATCGCAAGTTAAAAGAGCGGTTTGGGGTAATGGCATATAGCGTGGCTGCGCTTAATGCGATCAAAGCCAATAATGAAGCGATTTACCACCTGACGGTTGACGGTAAGATTTTTGATATTCGAACTCTAGCTTGCGAGGTGTACAACGCAGGCAATATGGGGATGCCGGGTACTTCACCTGTACCCGGCATCAGCGTTAAAGATGGGCTGCTCGACCTCGTGGTGCTGCGCGAGAAGGTGAGCCAGACCCTGCTGACCCACGATATTGAACACGCAATCCACCCCGGTGATGATCTCTTCGATCACTGGCAAGCCAGGCATATCCATATTGAGTCCGATCCGCCGCAGCCTGTCCATATCGATGGGGAGATGGTCGGCACAACCCCGATAACCATCGATGTGCTTCCCAGGGCAATCCAGGTATTGGTCCCCAGAGGAGGCCAGCCGGGCGAAAACGTTCGTTGAGTTTTCGTCTGGACTTTTGACCCATGAGCGAGCTTGATATCTCTGAAATCACCAGCTATCTCTTGATTTCCAGCTTTCCCCGGGCCGAAAATGCCGAGCAGATCCGGTGCATGGGGGTGAAGCTGATTCTCTCCATGTACCTGCGGAGACCGGACAAAACCCTGGGCCTGCCGCCTGTGACTCTGCTGTGGATGCCGGTCATCGACTCGCCCATCGCGCCGATCCCGATCTCTGTTTTACGGCGGGGGGTCCAGGCGGCGCTGCCGGTCATCGATGAGGGAGGGAAAGTACTGGCGCACTGCCGGTTCGGGATCCACCGGAGTGCGGCCATGGCCTGCTGCATCCTGATTGCGAAAGGATACTCATCGCAAGAAGCCATGGATCTGGTCAAGCGCCAGCGAGCGCTAGCCAGACCGGAAGATGCTCACATCCAAGCACAAATCAAGAAGTTTGAAGCAGACTGGAACCGCAGGAGGCAGAATGCCTCAAACACCGATATCGGTTAGCCCACGCTTTTAAAATACCTGTAACGCTTTTATCCCAGATCTCGTTCGGGTCTGGTGGGTGCAAAAGCAGTAACGTTATGGTTCACGAGTATTGTGCGAACTGTCAGGCGATGGCAAAGTTTGTGAAGCCACAGATGATTCGGGTTGCCCTGACGTGGCGCTGGGCGATCGAGATCGGATCAGCCTCTGTAACGCTGCGAGCAAAGATGAGAGCCAATTCCTGAAAGGGGGAGTGCCGGACCCCGTAGCTGAATCCTCTATCAACGCAGGCTCCTGATCCTGCATCTTGCGGTCGATGTAGTGCAGGACTTCGCGGCCGGTAGCAATGACTGGCGTTGCCAGCAGCGCGCCTAGAATCCCGCCCACCGAGACACCAATCACGATTCCAGTCATTACGATCAGAGGCGACAGCTCGAGCGCGCTCCCCAGTACGCGCGGGACAATCAAGTTGTTTTCCACCTGCTGCACCAGGACATAAAATAGGATGATCAGCACTGCAAAGGACAGGTGGCTGATCGGGAGGGAACTGGACCCTTCAATCATCGCCACAATCACCGCTGGAACTGCAGCAATGATTGGGCCAATGCTCGGAATGATCTCGAGCAGGCCGGCGATAATCCCCAGGTAAAGCGCGCCGGGCACGCCAAGGATAGCCAGACCAATCGTGGTGATCACACCAACCACGAGCATCAATATCAGCTCTCCATGAAAAAAGGCGTTCCACACTCGTTCAATCCGGTCAAGCAGGATGGAAATTTCAGGTCGGTAGGCAGCCGGTGATGTTTGCAAGAGTGCGCCGCGATAGGCATGCGCCTCCAGGCTGATATAGATGGATGCCAGGAATATAAAGCCGATCTTTACGGCTTGCGAGATTACCGTCCCAACCAGATTTGCGCCGGTTTCCACTACAGACCTCAGCGCGGTGCTGAGAGGTTGGAGGATCGCATCGAATGATGGTGGAACTGCCACGGTCGGTGAATACGGCTGGAACGCTTTGAGCACCGTATCTACAGCTCTGTCGACGTAAGCGTCCAGTCCGGCAACTGGGAGCTGGGCGGCCTTGATCGTTGTGAGCGTTGAGCGCAGCCATTCTGCGCTGCTGTGGAGGATGCTTTGATAATCCAGGTTTCCGACATAGACCAGCGCGTCCATGATCGTCGGAATGGTGAGCAGGATTACCACCGGGAGCAGAATTGCCAGGCCCAGATAAACCAATCCCACGGCCAGGCCACGGGACAGGTGGACATGGGTCTCCAGCCACAAAATAACAGGGCGAACGATCACAGCGATGAGCCCAGCCACGACCAGCAGCGGGATCACTAGGCGGCTCAGGTACAGGATAAATATCCCAAACAGCACTAAGCCAACTCCGACGATGTATTTAGCAGGTCTGCTCCAGGTAGTATTCATCATGGATCTATCTTATCAACATGGAGAATCGCTGTCATGAAACCAAAGTATCAAAAAAGTGTTATTTGATAGCCACGTAGATACAAGCAGGGGAAATAAAAAAAGTCCCTGATCCAGATTACACGGGTTTATGTGCTTTGACGCGCCGGCTGGATATGGCCGTTTCAGCAGTTCATTTCGATGTCTGTGTGGATTTGTGAATTAGATACCCCATACAGAGAATTCAAGCCCACTCTCGCTACAGAAAAGATCAAGGCATCATTGAGCAGTGCATGAAGAAGAATAACACTTTTATAGCACTTTAGATTCATGACAACATCATCCCATGTGGGTATCCTATACATAGTTACGAACGATAGTTTAGTTGAAACCTTTGACGCCAAAATGGCAGATCAGGGAATACCAGAAAAATAGGAGAGGACCATGAAGAAGCTATCAGAACAACTTAAGGAACTTTCAGACCGCGCAGCAAAAGCGGAGACGAAAGCGGAGACCGCTCAGCAAGAATCAAAGGAGAAAGTGGAAGCATCTGTCCAGAATTCAAAAGCGGATGCCAAAGCCAGGCAGGCGTCATTCAAGGCCAATGTACAGGCGAAGCAGACAGCTGCTGCATCAGACTGGGAAGCACTCCAGGCAGACTTTCACCAGAAGACCCAGCAGATCAAGAACAAGATTGAGACCGAGAAAGAAGCGCGTGAGGTCAAGAAGGCGAACAAACGTGCCGAGGATGCAGAGGACTACGCTGTGGCTGCGATCATGTATGCCTACATGTCGATTGACGAAGCTGAGGTCGCTGTGCTAGAGGCGATTGCCGCACGGGCTTACGCTGATTTGTTAGCCTAGTCAGAAATTATTGATTACCTAAGATCAGCCTCTATTGAATGACGGGTTTCCTGCTTCATGCAGCACCATGCATAACAACTGCAGCTAACCATTTGAGGATTTGCTACAAAAGAAAATAGCTCACGGCAGATCTATATAACCCCTCCATAATACGTACAGGCGCAGCGCCTTAACCAAAGCGAGCTGCGCAGCCACCCCGGAGCAACCGGGTACATCAGGCAGGGGAAGCGTGAGTTCATAGTGAAGGCCCGGCTTCAGCCATAAAGGCAGAGGAAGTCGGGCCTTTTTCCACAAACAGGTATAGTGGAATATAGTAGCTCTCAACCTAAACCAAAAAATTTCAGTTGCATCGCTTCCGGATATCTCACAAATGCAGACGGTTGTGAAACGTGAAGCTAGCCGGTGCGTACTTATACTTCAAAAATCTTCGCCAAGCTCAAGGTCGCCGATAGAGGAAGCCATTATCCGAGCTAGGGATGCTGGTTTGTTCTCATTTACCCACCGTGGAGAGAGGACCCATACAACCCAGCGAAAAATGGGGGTCTAAGTGTACCTGGCCTGCTGCTTGGGTGTTTATTTCGGCATCGAATGTATTTGGAAATCTTACCAGAATCACCCTCACAGAGTTGAACCGTCTGGTTCAGCAGGATTAGTAATGGCTTTGTGTGGCACTGCTCTTACGTAATTGCTGCCGGTATTCCCGTAGTGCACCACGCCCCAGGGGAGGAAGGCCGGCCAGAAGTAAAATTTCATCCACTTCAATGCACTCCAGACGATAGGCGAATCCCAGAGCAATGATCACATCCCGCTGTGGTCGACGGGCACCCTTAAGGATGTAATGCACATAGGTCGGATCCAGGTCGCTGGCTTGAGCCACATCACGCAAAGACATCCCACTTCGTTCATGCGCCTCGCTTAGCAGGTAAATATATTCTGGCATATGGGACGAACTAGGAATCAGCACCTGGGTCACCTTACTTGAGTCCAGACTTTGCCCCAGAAGAGCAATTGATTGAAGGCTCTGTTGTAGTCATCAAGGTATCCTGCCGGCCATCTCTCAGAATCTCCTGTTTGATCCCATTTCTTATATCTAGCAGGGCAATGCTGATCCACTTTGCAATCACAGAATAAACGTGAGCTGATATAGAAACGTCAAATTCGTTTTGTGCGCGAGTGAGGCATTCCTGCACGTACGTCAGCAGAAACATAACTCTAATGCGTGACAGCGGCCCGGTTATGCCCCAGCTGGTTGGAAGTGGCCAGCAAGGCAGCTCGATCGTTTGCTCCGCCAGCGCGGTGTTTCTGGTAATCTGCCACGGCAAAGGTCTTACGAAATCCATGTGTACCCAGGCAAGGGATCGCCAAATCCAGGCAAGCCTTCCGCACCCGCTCTCTGGCTCGGTCGGGGAGCCGGCTGCGATCACTGAATAGATGTCCCGAGGAGTTCATCTCCCACGCCGTTTAAGCAGCTCCAGAATTGCCTTGTGCTGGCGATCAACCTTTACCATTCGCGGCCGGCCACCTTTAGTCCGGTTGGCATTATCTTCCTGGTTCAGGCTCACCTGGCATGTCTCCAAATCAATATCTCTGGCGCGCAAGTAGCTCGCTTCCTGGACGCGTAATCCAGAGACAAGCATCAACTGTACCAAGCGTGCAACTGCCGGGTCGAGTGGCTGGATCCTTCGGATAATAGCTTCTGTATGTTCGGGGGTATAGGCAATTGTGTCCGTTTGAGCATGGAACCCTCCCGGTCCCCCATCTGACGCATACGGTAGTAGGGGCGGCGCTCCGGGCGGGAATATGCCGGCTATTCGGCTGGCAGTGTCCAGTTTGCGGATAGCTGTACACACTCGCCCGATCCAGCCTCCTGAACGTTCGCGGCGCACCAGCTCGGCTATATAAGCCTGAGCCATCATGGGAGTAACCTGCTCAAGGCGTTTTGTATCTGGATAGTTGCGTTTGACAAAACGACCGAATAAATACATGTTATTGGTCAACGATCTCATCGTGCTGAAGCTGTAAATCACTCCTTGCTGGCGATGGAATCGCTTATCTCCATGCCTGCTCCGCCCAGGGTGGAAGATTATCTTCACTGTGTTCGCCATTTGGTAGCCAAGGCTTCCAGGTCGGATTTTTGTCATCAACACACCTCCTCATACCAGCATTTGTGGAGCTATCCACCTTTCGCTTTGTTTCCTTTTTAGCTGCTTCGCCTGCCTCGCTCAGACACGCCGGCTCACCGCCATCCGTGCACTCCCTTGATGGGAGAACCCTGCTTCTTGCGCAGGTGATCGCTTGTTTTGAGGCCCACGCTGCAGCTGAGCGATCCAACAGCTACAACGTCTTGCCCAGCCACCCGGCGATGTGCGCGGCTGGGGATGGAATAAGGGGATATGAATTTTTGCGGGTCACCTCCGAATGCTCTGGTAAGAATGGTTTCAGACTTTCTCCATCAACGTGCACAGGCCAATCGGCCATCGTGAAATGCGGAGATCATCATGGAGTGGTTTTTGCCTTAAAACAACAAAAACCACACCTATAGCTGGGATGCTACTCACGTGTGGTCTTACATTCTAAGGACGTGTGCTGTTTGTGTGCGCTGCTCAGGGCATGCGCGATAGTTGAACAAATTTTAGCAATTAATGGATATCCGGGGAAGGACCATTTGTCCCGTTAATGGGTAGTCTTATGTCCCGTAGTGGGTAGGGCAAAGGTCCCGTGTATGGTAGTGATCTTTAATGTTTGCTGGTATTTTCGCGAGTCTCTGTTCTAAATTCCATTAATATAATCAGACGGTTGTAATTTATACCATACTTCATATATATGTAAATCAATGCTTTACAGATTATCTATATTAGCGTAAAATACAAGCATGCAGATCCTTGAACGTGCTCTTTTCCCTTCTCTAAAAACCGCCCTGACGGATCAACGTGCTATCGTGATCACTGGTATGCGGCGTGTTGGTAAAACAACCTCCTTGCATTGGCTTCTGGACCAAGTGCGTTCGGACAATAAGATCTACCTGGATTTAGAACGACTTGACCAACGGGCTATCTTCCAGGAAGCCAACTACGAGGTCGTACTTAACTATTTACGCAACTTGGGCATGGACACTACCCAGCCAATGACAGTCGCCCTGGACGAGATCCAATATGTGCCGAATATCCCGAGTGTTGTCAAATACCTTTATGATCATTATGGAATCAAGTTCCTTCTGACTGGCTCGAGCTCCTTTTACCTTAAAAACTATTTCAGCGAGTCAATGGCTGGACGGAAGATTGTCTACGAGATGTTCCCCCTGGGTTTTGGCGAATTTCTAGATTTCCGAGATATTCCATATCGCGCGCGATCTTCACTTCAGGAAATGCGTTTTGATCCCTTCGAGTTCGAGCGATTGAAAAGTTATTTCGACGAGTTCATAAACTTTGGTGGCTTGCCTAATGTCGTGCTTGAGCCAAAACCAGAGGTCAAACGCGAAATCTTGAATGATATCTTTTCATCCTATATCAATATCGATGTCCAGGCGATGGCAGATTTCCGTAAGATCGGTGAACTGCAGTCCCTGCTCAAAGCGCTTGCCATCCGCATTGGAAATAAACTGGATTACACCAAGCTATCCCAAATAATTGGCATCTCGCGTCCCACCCTGAATGAGTATCTGGAATTTCTGGAAAAAACCTATATCATCTACCGGTTGCCGGCTTACGCAGCGCCCGATAAGGCTGTTAGTCCGGGAAAAAAGTTGTACTTTCGAGATAATGGCATCGCCAGCATCCTTGCCCATCCGGGTGAAGGAGCACTGTTCGAAAATTCGATCTTCAACCAGCTGAACAGCTATGGAGAGTTAGCTTATCTGGCGAAAGGTAACGAATATGAGATCGACTTTATCCTCACACCACCTAATGATAAACCTGTGGCTGTAGAGGTCAAATATCATCCTATTGAAAATGATGATAAAAAACTGAAACGCATCTCTCAGAAGAATGGTCTGACCCAATCTTGGGTAATTGGTCGCTATCCAACTCCAAGCTTTCTTGATTTTCTTTGGGGTGGATTAGTGTTTTAGTATTCTATTCCCTGAGGCACAAACACAATCTTTTATGGGCGTAGAATCGGGTTACAACTCACCCAAATGATGTTAGAATCATGGACTAGGAGTAAAAATAATCGCACCTTCAAAAATACATTGGTTGAGATTAAAATGGCTCAGTCCAATGTCCATAATTCCAATGTACTTGTTTTTGTAAGTTTTAGTAGATTTTCGCAACCAATGTCTAAAATACCCTTGGTTGCGAGATCTCAGCACTGTTGACAATTGATTTCAAGTACAACCAATGTACCCGTATCGAGAACGACCAATGTAATCGTCAAAACGGGCAGTCCATTGGTTGGGAAAAGCGCGTTTTCAGGTTCCGGCCTTTTAAGCCATTGGTTGAAGGTTCGAGTCCTTCCGCGCTCACAAAATAGGCTCAAATTGGGGGATTAACCCCAGAAAACGCTTTTTCTCAAACGAAAACCTTTTTTCGTTCACCCAAACCTGCCCATAGGCAGGTTTTTGCGTTTTTAAGCTCCTGAGTGGGAGATGTTGGAAAAACATTATATTGGTGAACTTGCGCCTTTCCAGGATTGATTTCCCATTTGGCAAAATGACCTGCGAAAGAACAAGCCGGCATTCCCAGTCTGCACCCGCACGTCTGCCGGCATACCTTCAGTGTGCGTTATCTGGTCAACGGTGGGGATGCCTTTAGCCTTCAGAAAATCCTGGGGCATACGTCACTTGAAATGACTCGCAAGTATGTCAATATGGCGTTTGGGGATGTGAAAGAGAAGCATCGCCAGTTTAGTCCGATGGATAATCTGGGATTTCAAACAAAAAAACGAGGCAGACCAACTGGAAGGTGAACAGGATGATCAGATCCAGATACATTTTGGTTTCGTACATACTGAGTCGTATCCGGTCCTCTCCGCAGGTTATAAGATTCCCCCAAGGCAGCTTAGGCTGCACTTACTGCCGGACTTAATAATCCTGGTGGTAGGATTGTCAGGACATTGTGGGACAACGCGAAGGCGGTTTTGACTTCCGGCACAGCCTGTTCCATCTCTTCCCCTGTGCCACAAATATCATCTGGACCATGTTCCGGGATCCAGCAGCGCTTCCACAGCCCTTCACTGCGTAGATTGCTTTTCGGTTTGGAGTTTGCTATAATCCTGTAAAATAAACTCCGGTTGAGTTTACGCACCACCGAGTTGGTATCGCCTTTTCCGGTCAAAATCTGGTCCAACAATACCGGCAATGAAAATTTTCAATGCTACGAACGGTTCGTCAAAAAGCCCGCGCTGGTGGCGTGTGCTGGCTTCCGTGTGGCATTGGCTGATCGAGCCGTCCGCGTCCGTGGTTGATCCGGAGGACCGGGTGCAAGCCCGCCTGCTGATGGCGCTGCTGCTCATTCTTGTCCTTATTGGCTCACTCTCACTGATCCTGGCTTTGTTTGGCGTCTTCTCCCATCCGGGGGACCCAGAAACGGTAGGCTTGAGAAACCTTTGGATCACGGCAACTGCTACTCTAGTGATAGCCATTGGGTATGCCCTCAGCCGCACCGTACATTATCCACTGGCAGCAGGTCTCGTCGTTGTGACCGTGCTAGTAGCAACCTTTGCGGTCGCAATCTTCAATCCGCAGAATCCACAGTATCTTTATTTTCTGGTAATCGGCGGGTTGCTCGGCAGTCTGTTTCTCTCAGCACGTATGACAGTGATTATTTTCGCCGTCACACTCCTAGGAATATTGTTCCCGTCCGTATTTTTAGAAGGTGCTTTCATTTCGCGCTACCTTAATGCATTCGTCTTCGTCCTGACAGTCGGCGGCTTGGTCGTGACGGCGTCTATCCTGCGCCAGCACTACCTTGAACGAATCCGTATGCAGACACTGCTGCTCGTCCAAAGTGAAGCCGGGCAGCGCGAATTGTCCATCCGCGATCCGCTGACGGGGCTGTTCAACCGGCGTTACCTGGAAGAAACCCTGACACTTGAAATGATTCGGGCCGCGCGCAAACAACATCCGATCGGGGTCATCATGGTAGATATCGACCACTTCAAGCAAATTAATGACATCCATGGTCATGCGGCTGGCGACGCTGTGCTGGTCCAGGTGAGTCGTTTATTACTCACGCACGTCCGTTCGTCAGATGTGATCTGCCGCTACGGCGGCGAGGAGTTCATTCTCGTTCTGCCCGAAGCCACGCGAAAAATAACGCAATTGCGCGCTGAACAGATATGGGAGGATACCAGGCGCCTGCAAGTGCAACATGAAGGGCAGACCCTGGAGGGGATTACGCTCTCGCTGGGGGTTGCCGTCTTTCCCGAGCATGGTTCGACGTATGATGCAATCTTGAGAGCTGCTGACGCCGCCTTGTATCGCGCCAAACGTGATGGGCGCGACCGCGTGATTCTGGCTGACTAGAAGCTATCTCAAAAATATTATTCATCCTTCGATTCTACATTCACATCCATCACTTCTAGAAACAATTCAACCACTTGTGGATCGAAGTGTTCTCCGGATTGCTCTCGAATATACGCCAGAGCCGCTTCGCGTGTCCAGGCTGGGCGGTAAGGCCGGTCGTTCGTCAGGGCATCCCAGACATCGACCAGAGCGAACAAACGCGCCGTGAAAGGTATTTCTTCTCCCCGCAACCCGCGTGGGTAGCCTGTTCCGTCCCATTTTTCATGGTGGCAATATGGAATGTCCAGAGACGGCTTTAGGAATGCAATCGAGGATAACATTTCATAGGCATGCTCAGGGTGCTGCCGCATGAGCACCCATTCCTCATCACTCAATTTTTCCGGCTTGAGGAGAATCTGATCGGGAACGCCCATTTTACCGATGTCGTGCAGCAGGCAGCCTCGGCGAATATGCACCAAATCGTCTTCGCCGATGCCAAAGATGCGCGCCAGGTGAAGGGTTAAATCGGTGACACGCAGGGTGTGCCCTTCAGTTTCTTTATCACGTAAATCCATCGCTCGCGACCAGCCTTCGATGGTGGTATCGTAAGCCATCAACAGCTCACTGTTCGCCCGTTGCATGTCTGCATACAGTCGCGAATTATCAATCGCTATCGCAGCCTGCCCCGCTAACGTTTCCAGAAAACCCAGCCACGCATCATCCGTTTGAGTGAATGAACGGTGGTAAACCTCCAACACACCAATGACCTCGTCCTTGACGATCATAGGAGCCCCATAGTAACTGACAAAACCTTCATCTTTCAGTATCTTGTTGTAAAAAGGTGCATTGTCTCCAGTCGCCAGATCAGGGATCTGGATCGTCCTTCGCTCCAGTGCAACTTTACCTGCATAGCTCTCACCAAGTTTGACTTTTTCAGACTGCAGCGTGGTGGTTTTAAAACCCGACCCGGCAAAATAGTCGACTGTACCGGTCTCTGGATGAGTAATCATGATCGAAGTGGCATCGACATCGAGAAGGCTCAAAGTTTGATTTAACAAGACATTCAGGCTCGCCCAGATATCAAATGATGATGTTATGGCCAGGTCAATTTCCCTTAATGCCGCCAGGCGCAATAGCTGTTGTTTGGTCTTTTCTTCTGCCAATATGCGCGTGGTGATGTTTTCATGGGAAACCACCACACGAGCTTTTCCGCGCTCAAAAAACTTCGTCAGCCGGGCAATAAACCAGCGCTTCTCCCAAGGACTATGGCAAGGGTACTCAATCGCTTGACTTTCTTCAGGCATACCTGTGACAAGCATCTCCTCGATTGCTCTGGCAACCGCCATCGAGGTTTCGGCGTCCTCTCCGACTGAGGATTTGCTAATTTCCAGGTAGTTCCAGCCTACACCGCTATCGTCAAGCGTCAATCCATTTTCACGTCCAAATTTTCTCCAACTCTCGTTCACTGCAATGATGGTGCCGGTTTCATCCAATATGGCGATATGGGCTGACAGGGCATCCATGGTATCACGAAGAAACTGCTTGGATTCTATCAGCCTCTCTTCTGCATGCTTGCGCTCGGTAATATCCTGAACAATTCCAGAGAGGGCAATCGGCTGGCCTGCGCTGTCAAAAGTAAACTCACCCGCCTCAGCCCACACCGTCCGCACTTCTCCATCCGGCAGGATAATGCGATATTCCTGGGGCACCGGGTGCTTAGCTTGACTTACTGCTTGAAACGCCTGCTCAACGGCCGCGCGGTCATCGGGATGTAAAACACTGAAGATGCCATCCAGGTGGATACCTGTAGAGGAGTTCTGCTCGCTGCCGAAGAGGCGATACATTTCATCTGACCCCGTAAGACTGTTTTCCGGGATGTCCCAGGTCCAGCTTCCCACATGCGCCACCTGTTGCGCTTTGCGTAGTGCAGCCTCACTTTCTTGAATCACCTGTTCAGCCAGGTTACGCTCAGTGATATCGCGCACGATAATCAGCAGCACTTCGTCATTATCGCTATTGATGGTCTGCATCCGGCCACTGATCTCGACAGGAAAATGCTTGCCATTGGCTCTCATATGGATGGTCTCAGTGGATGACAGAGGGACAGATTCTTTACCAGTTATCATAAATGGCTGTCCTACCGGCACCACGTCGAACTTGGTTTTTGTCAGAAATTCCTCGCGAGTGTAGCCATACATTTCGCAGCCCCGGTCGTTGACAGCCAGTATCTGGCCATCCAGCGTCTCAACGAAGATCGCATCCTGAACACCGTTAAAGATTTCGTGGTATTGCCTCTCGCTGGCTTGTAAAGCTTTTTCGGCCTGCCTTCGCTCGGTGATGTCGCGCAATATCAACGTATATAATCGTTTGCCTGCCGAAACTGCAGACGCGAAAGAGGCTTCAACTGGAAATTCTTCGCCATTGGTACGTAAGCCATAGATATCTACCAGGCCGTTCATTTTGCGCTTGGGCTCGCCCAATTGCCCAAATTGTGTAATGTGTTTCCGATGATCGGAGCGGTTCCGGTCAGGAATAAAACGGTCGATTGTACTGCCTGTCGCATCCGAGGCAGCACACTGAAACATCTTCTCGGCTGCGGGGTTGAACAGCACGATACGCTGATGATCATCCACGACAATTACAGCATCCATTGCCGTGTTGATCACGCTGGCGAGGTACTGCTGGCTTTCCTTCAGTGATATTTCGACATGTACGCGATCGGTAACATCGCGCGCCATGCAGCGCACCACCTCGGCGTTAGCGTTGTCTGAGTCCAGTGAGCTGTCGTATTCCCAGATGCGCGATTCGTCCGCTGCGGTTCGAACATGCATCAAGCCAGACGCATTTCCTTCGCGTCTGAGCAGTTCGATGAATTGCTGGAATTGATCTCGCACCTCAGGTGCAAGAATATCGCGGATATTCAGCAGAAGAACACGTCCCGGCTCATAGCCTAACAACCTGGCAGCGGCCGGGTTGGCGGACAGAATTCGCCCCTCGAGATCATGGGTGAAGATGATCTCCTGGCTGTTTTCAACCAGGTCACGGAAGCGGTCTTCACTCTGACGCAAGGCTGCCTCTGCTTGTTTATGTGTAGATATATCCCAGGCTGTTCCTTCAACGGCGACGAGATCGCTGTTATCGTTAAAAATCGGTAAGCTTCGCTGCTCGGTCCATAATACAGGACCATCCTTGCTCGTCTCACTTAACCCGAGCGGTGCATGGTACATGTCTTCGGCAGGCGCCAGATTCTCCAGCAGAAGCCGGTTTTCAGGGTGAACCAGTTTGAACCCCAGGTCCCGGTCCACAGAATGCTCGGTAGGCGGGTAGCCTGTCAGGGCTGCCGCGGATGGGCTGACGTAAGTAAATCCGTGCTCTGGTTTAAACTCAGCGTGATAAATTTGGTCCTGTGCGTTTTCTCCCGGCTTGAAAGAGAATACTGATCTTTCAGCGTCATTGTGGCTCTGCCTTGTATCTGGGGGATTGGTAATGCCAACGGATTTCCGGATGACGTTCACCAGAGTCTTCGACATGCTTGTCTTTTGCACGAAATCATCTGCACCGGCTTGCAAGCTAGCGAGCCGGTAACTGGCATCATCTAACATGGACAGAGCGATGATTTTGGTATTCGTAAATTGTGCCCGGAATTCAGGAATCAAATCCAAGCCTGAGCGACCTGGCAAATTGAGATCCATCAGGATTACATCGAAGTCTGCATGTTGTGCTTTGGTAAGCGCGTCATCGCCATCTACTGCAATTTCCACTAACTCAACCAAATCCTGGAGCAGAAGATAATCACGAGCAGCATCAACAAAATATGGATTGTCATCTATGAGTAAAATCCGGACGGGTTTATGCATTCTAACAGCCTCAGTTTCGTTTCGTGGTTTTTACACGATCCAACGATACCAGAGGCTTCGTCAAGATACTATTCGTGAATGTACTGTATTCGGAGTTGATTTGCCCGCTACTGAGTACCCCTATGGCAATGATTCCACAATTCCTCGCACTATTTATGCTCGAAGATGAGTGACCGGATCTAAACCATTCCTCGCTGTACTGCAAGCTTAACCAGTTCGGTCTGCGACTTTGTCCCCAGCTTTTTCATCATTTTACCCCGGTGAGATTCTACTGTACGGGGGCTCAGCGAGAGCCGCTCGGCAATCTGTGGATTGCTCAGTCCATCTACTGCAAGGTGAAAGATCTCACGCTCACGTTGAGTCAGTGTATCGTAGGGGTCATCCACTCGCGATTCTTGCGCACGCTGGATATAAGCCTGGATGGTGCGCTCATTGATCGAGGGGCTGAGATATTGATTACCTGCCAGGGCCTGGCGGATGGCGTATACCAGTTCTTGCGAAGAGCTTTGCTTGAGCACATACCCCACCGCCCCAGCATTCAGCGCCTCGACCACATAGCTCTCGGCATCGTACATCGAAAGGACAACCACTTTCGTTCCCGGAGAAACACGCGCTGTACCACGTGCAATCTCCAATCCCGAATAGCCAGGCATGACCATGTCTACGATCAAAATGTCCGGCTTGTACTTTTCCACCAGACGCGTCGCCTCCAGACCATCCCCTGTCTCCGCTAATACTTGAAAATCAGGTTGGGTTTCGAGCAAAAGACGTAGGGCTTCGCGCAAGATTTGGTGATCGTCGGCTAAGATGATAGTCTTCATATAGTGTTATCCTCTATTGGGAGTTCGACGGAAATCAGGGTGCCTTCGCCCGGCCGGGATTGGATCTGGAATTTGCCGTTTAAAAGCCTGGCGCGTTCCCGCATCCCGATTAATCCGCTGGACAGTCTTCTGGCATACACTTCATGTGGGATAAAACCTTTGCCATCATCCTTAATACGGAGTACCAGGATTGTCTTTCTGACCTGGATCTGAAGGTTGACATGCTTACCATCGGCGTGGCGGGCCACATTGGTCAATGCCTCCTGGATGATACGGTATGCGGCAGTTTCGACCTCGGAATTAAGGCGTTTGCCTTCCAGCCCAAGGTGTTTGAAGGTTACCTCTATACCGGTTTGTTCCTGATAGTGGTTGATGCGCCATAAGAGCGCGGGGAGGAGGCCGAGGTCGTCCAACATTGGTGGGCGCAGCTCCAATGTAAGACGACTGACACGATTCAGTAATTCGTCGACCAGTTCTTGAGCCCCCGCGAGTTTCTTTGCTGCCTGCTCGGCAGGAAGTTCATGAAGTATATTCAGCGTCAACCTCAAAGCAGTAAGCATCTGTCCGATCTGGTCATGCAGCTCGCGACCGATGGCGTACTGTTCGGTTTCATGTACATTGAGGAGACGCCGCGACAGCTCTGCCAACTGGTCGCGGTGCAGGCGCAGTTCCTCCTCCGCTTTCTTGCGCTCGCTGATATCAGTGACGATCACCTGAACCGCCAGTTTGCCTTCATAATACAGCGTCGTCGCCATGACTTCGACCTGGATGGGGGTGCCGTCCAATCGAAGATAAGTGTCTTCAATCGGATGGAGACCCTGCTCGCCCGCCAACATTCTCTGGATGCGCGCTTGCGGCGCTTCCAGCCCGTCTGTATGGATGATGTCAAGAATCGACCTGCCGACAAACTGATCTTCCGATTCTCCGCCCAGGATCCGCGTACCTGCCAGGTTAATGAATACGATTTTGCCTTCAGAGTGCACGGCTATTCCCACTGGAGCGGCCTCGAGGATGTTGTGGTAACGTTCTTCACTTTCTCTCAATGCTTCTTCCACGCGCTTGCGCTCGGTGATATCTCGCGCCAATCCGAGAAACAGCTTTTGACCTTTCCATATCGAACAGCTATAGCGCACTTCTACCGGGAATATAGTTCCATCTTTCCGTTTATGATGTCCAAAAAATGTAAAGGGTTTACCGGGTTCAATTTTTGCCCATTCAGCTTGGGCCCTTGTAAGATCAAATTCTTGCTCCACATCCATAACAGTCATTTGGAGCAGTTCTTCCTTCGAATAGCCCAGGCTTTCACAAGCATGTTGATTCACCTCAATAAATCTTCCCTCAAAATCATGGACAAAGAAGGAGTCGCTTGCCTGCTCAACCAGGGCATAGTAACGCCAGCTCATCTCGTTTTTTGCTTCCACTGCCTGGCTGCGCTGAACTTCACGCTCAGCGAATTCCAACGCAAAAGAGAGATCTGCCGCCATTTCACTTAACAATGGAAGCTCGGTATTGTCAAAATAATCGGGTTCGGCGGCATACAGGCATAGGATGCCGCGCGCCTCGCCCCCGACTATGAGAGGGAAAATCGCTGTTGAGTGGTACCCCATTCGCAGCGCGTCTTCACGTAACGGTTCCATACGTGGATCGTGAGCGATATCGTTTATAACCACATACTTCCCGCTACGTAGAACGCTGGTTGTCGGACCAGAACGGTGTTCACCCTGAACAAGCACATTTTTTAATGCATCCAGGTATTTGCCGGTCGCACCTGCCTGTGCGGCAAGATGGACAAGTCCGGAATCTGGATCTAATATACCAATCCACGCCATACGGAATTTGCCCTGATCAACAGCAATGCTGCAGGCGGATTCATATAATGCCTGTTGGTTACGCCCGCGGACAATAGCCCGGTTGACAGCGCTCAACAAAGCATAGGTGCGATTGAGGTTACGCAGTTGGATATTGGTTGGTCGTTGGTCGTGATGGTCGGGAGCCATACTGCCTCGCCGAGAGATGGAATGGCTGGAAGAATCAAGCTGAATATTTGTCGTGGGCTCTGCCTGCTCAATTTTATACGAAAATGCAAATTTTGGGGCTGTGCAATAAATTTTAGCAAAAGTGATCCGGTGATCCATTTCCAGGTACTTCAGAAGCTTTCAAAGACAAATATATCCTGCCTGTCTCCCCGATTTCACTGATTTATGTCAGCAAGGCAGACGCCCGGCTGACCTGCATGGAGGAGATCTCGCTGCAGCACATTCGCTCGGTGATACAGTCCTAACGGTCCGAGGGTTTCCGGCGGAGATCGCTCAGTGGCAGCTGGGCGATTGGTCATGAGACGGTGCTGTGGCGCTTACAGATTTCTGCCATGCGAGGTGGTGAGGGCAAGAAGCTCCTTTTTGTGGTAATCAGCTATCTGCCAATGTTCTATCATTCACATTTTTCGATCGCATCAGCATGGATATCATTACCGAGAATCAATTATTCAGCAGAGCTAGATTACAGCCTGAACTATAATTGATAAATGCCCACGCCCATTTTGGCCACGAAACTCTATATTCCCCCAATTCGCCCAAAAATTGTTCTCCGCGCCCGGCTGATTGAGCGGCTGAACGAGGGTCTCTCTGCGGGTTGCAAGCTGACCCTCATCTCTGCTCCAGCCGGGTTTGGCAAAACCACGCTGGTCAGTGAATGGGTGGCTGGCTGCCAGCGACCGGTGGCGTGGTTGTCGCTGGACGAAGGGGATAACGACCCGGCGCGCTTTCTGAGTTACTTCGTGGCGGCTTTGCAGAAAATTGAGGCAAATATTGGCGCAGGAGCGTTGGCTGCGCTCCAATCCCCTCAGCCACCGCTGACCGAGTCAATTCTGACAAACATACTCAATGACATCACCACCATTTCGGACAGCTTCCTCCTGGTGCTGGATGATTACCATGTGATTGATTCCATACCCGTTGATCAGACCCTGGCTTACCTTATCGAACACCAGCCGCCACAGATGCACCTGGTCATCGCCACTCGTGAGGATCCACATCTGCCCCTGGCCCGGTTACGCGCAAAGGGTCAATTGACTGAACTGCGCGCTGCCGACCTGCGCTTTACCCCCGCCGAAGCCGCCGAGTTTCTTAACCGGATGATGGGCCTGAACCTCTCGGCGGAAGACATCGCCGCACTCGAAGTCCGCACCGAAGGCTGGATCGCAGGTCTGCAGCTGGCTGCGATATCAATGCAGGGACGTCAAGACGCCGCCAGTTTCATCCAATCCTTCACCGGCAGTCACCATTTCGTGATGGACTATCTAGTTGAAGAAATTCTGGGACAGCAGTCCGAAAGCATCCAGGCTTTCTTGCTCCGCACATCTATCCTCAACCGCATGTGCGGCTCCCTTTGTGACGCCGTTCTACTCAACACATCAGCTTCAGGGCAGGAAACCGCCGGTCAAGCGACCTTAGAATATCTCGAACGCGCCAACCTTTTCATCATTCCACTCGACAATGAGCGGCGCTGGTATCGTTATCACCATCTCTTCGGAGATTTGCTGCGCAAGCAACTTGGCAGTTCTCAAGAACTTCCCAAATACCACTTGCGCGCCAGCGAGTGGTTTGAAGCTAACAACGATCTGGCAGAAGCCTTTAACCACGCCCTGGCGGCAGGCGGTTTTGAGCAAGCGGCGCGCCTGGCCGAAGTGGCCTGGAAGGGCATGGATCGCAGTTTCAAGACTGCCGCCTGGCTTGGCTGGGTGAAAAAACTGCCCAATGCGGTTGTTCGCTCCCAACCCAAACTGTGCGTCCAACTTGGGTGGGCATTTTCGGATTCCGGAGAGTTGGAGGCGAGTGAAACTCACCTGCAAAACGCCGAGCGCGCCTTGATTGGCACAATGGATCAGGATGATTTAAAGTCCCTGCCGGGGACTATTGCCCTAATTCGCGCTGGTAATGCCCAGATACAGGGCAACCTGGCCGAAACGGAGAAATACGCCAAGCTGTCCCTTCAGCTCATCCCCGAGGACGATGTTTACCTGCGCTCTTCGGCCGCCATCACGCTGGAATTTATCCACTGGACCACCGGCAATCTGGAAGCCTCCCTGCGAGGCATGCATGCCTGGATGGAGGACATGGACAGATTGGGCAACCAGGTGTTTACAATTGCCAGCGCCTTCGCCGTGGCAGATATGCAAGTGATCTTGGGCCACCTGAGCGAAGCCGAAAAGACCCTCTGGCTAGCCATCCAACAAGCCACTGCGCAGGGGCAAGAAGCCATAACCATCACCGCCCATCATCACCTGGGGTTGGCCTTGCTGGCCAGCGAACGGGATGATGGTGCAGTGGCCGCCCAGCATCTGCAAACCGCCGCCGACTTGGGCCAACACACCACCCTGGTGGACTGGCCTTACCGCTGGAAGCTGGCCCAGGCCCGGCTCAAAGAATTTGCCGGGGAGTGGGATACGGCGCTCGACCTGCTCGATGAAGCTGGACGGGTCTACGTTAAAAACCCGATTCCCATGCTGCGGCCACTTGAAGCCCAAAAGACGCGGATTTATCTCAAACAAGGTCGGCTGGACAAAGCCGCATCCTGGGCGTGGGAGCGCGGCTTGTCGGTAACTGACGAGGTAAATTACCTGGGCGAATATGAATACCTCACCTTAGCGCGGGTGCGGCTGGGTGAAGGTGTCTTCACCGGGGTCATTGAGCTGCTCGAACGCCTGCTGGTATTAGCCGAAACGCAAAAACGAACAGGGAGTGTGATCGAAATCCTGTTGACACAGGCGCTTGTTCATCAGGCGAAGGACAACCATCACCAAGCCCTTTCCACACTGGAACGCGCCCTGGCGCTGGCCGAACCGGAAGGCTATGTGCGCATCTTTGTGGATGAAGGCGATGCGATGCGTGGGTTGATTGAAAAACAAGCGCGCAAGCGAGGCCATCGGCTGAACAGTTATATAGACAAAATCCTGGCTGCCTTTGCACAACCGGCGGCTGCCCCAAAATCAGCAAACCTCCATCAACAATCAGACTTGTTCGATCCTTTAAGCGAACGCGAGCGGGAAGTGCTCAAGCTGCTCCGCAGCGAATTAAGCGGGCCAGAAATTGCCCAACAACTGATCGTATCGCTCAACACCTTGCGCACTCACACCAAAAACATTTTCAATAAACTGGGGGTCAACAACCGCCGGGCGGCCATCCACCGCGCTGAAGAACTCGATTTATTCTAGCTGGCTCGAAACACCAACCCTCGCCCCATCAGGTGTAAAAAACCACCTGCTGGGGCTTTCGTGTTTTCCACCATTAATCACCACATCAATCACATCATGTGGTGATGACGCCTCACCACATCGAGCTGTATCCTTTGGGCAGATCAACCACAAGAGGATACCTGAGGCGCAAAATGACTAAACCGCCAAGCTCGACAGCTCTGCAATACGAAATCCGCATCCGGGGGCACCTGGATGACCGGTGGGCTGATTGGTTTGATGGTTTGACTATCACACTTGAAGATGACGGTAACACGCTTCTAAGCGGTCAGGTGATTGACCAGGCGGCGTTGCATGGCTTGCTTAAAAAAGTGCGTGATTCAGGAATGCCATTGGTCTCGGTCAATCGGGTCCAGTTCCATGAAACTCATCCATATCGTACTAATAAGGAGAAAAAAATGAACATTAGCGCAATCCCAACAAAAAAGATCGACACGAAAACCCTGCTCTCAACCCTGTGGGTCGTGGTCATGATAAATATGCTGAAAGCGGACATTCTTTCACTGTATATCCCTGGCTCGGTGGAAGAAGTGGCGATAACCTCCGCCAGCACCGGCACCCCGATCGCTCAATTGATGCTGGGCGCTGCAATCATGATGGAGATATCGATCGCCATGATTTTTCTTTCCCGCGTCTTGAAATATGGCGTAAATCGCTGGATCAACATTATCGTCAGCCTCATCACGATCGCGTTTATTGTGGGCGGGGGAGTTTCTTACCCTCATTACTTGTTCATAGCTACCGTGGAAGTCATCTGTCTGTTAATGATCATTTGGTTCGCTTGGAAGTGGCACAACCCTGAAGTGTAGACCTGCAGACGAGACAGACGGCAAGTAGTAATACTCATTCATATCGTTCAAAAAAGGAGAAATAAAATGAAATCTTTACAGAAATTTGGTGGAATTGCTGCGCTTTACATGGCATTAGCGCACTTGATGGGATTAATTATCTTCATTGTTATTCTGGATTACATCAGCATAACCGATTTAGCTCAAAAGGTCGCCATGAATGTCGACAACCAGGCGGTCGTTTTTTCAACCAACCTGCTCATGTACGTGTTCTTTGGCTTTGCGCTGATCGTCCTGTCGCTGGCCTTGTACGACCGCATGAAGTCTGGAGCGCCAGCGCTCATGCAGGTTGCTACCACGATCGGGATCATCTGGGCCGGTTCGTTGATCGCCAGCGGGATGGTCGCGAATGCCGGGCTTGCTACGATTGTTCCCCTTTACGCCAAAGACCCGACCCAGGCAGTCTTGACCTTTCAGGGAATTGAAGCCGTGGCAAACGGGCTGGGCAACGCCAACGGCGAAATCCTCGGCGGACCGTTGACGCTGCTGGTCAGTCTGGCGGCGCTGCAGGCTGGCAGGCTTCCCAAGGGGCTGAACATCCTCGGCATGTTGGTCGGCGCGGTGGGCATCATCACGATCATCCCGGCGCTGAACACTTTGGTAGCTGTGTTCGGCCTGGGCCAGATCATCTGGTTCTTCTGGCTGGGGATTGTAATGCTGCGCAGCAACACAAGCCAGGCAGCGTAATACCAAAGCCTTTTCGACTTCAAGTATAAATAGCAAACCAGAGTATTGGAGAGGTTAACTCTCAACCTCTCCAACTTTGAAAAGTGATCGTGGAGGATGACATGAAAGCGATTGTATACACAAAATACGGACCACCGGATGTTCTCCGGCTAACAGAGGTCAAGAAACCAGCGCCCATGGATAATGAAATACTGGTTAATGTTAATGCGACAACCGTATCAACAGGGGTGTTGTGGGCTCGAACTGGCAAACACCCGGATTCCAAACTGTTTACTCTCGCGGTGCGAATGATGTTTGGTTTAACAAAACCCAAAAAGACCATACTGGGGTATGGGGTATCCGGTGAAGTTGAAGCAGTTGGCAAAGATGTAAAGCTGTTCAAGAAGGGGGACCAGATTTTTGGAACTACAACTGGGTTGGGAGCCGGAGCTTATGCCGAGTATGTATGTCTGCCCGAAAAATGGAAACAAGGCGTAGTAGCCAAAAAACCTGCGAATATGACCTATGAGGAAGCCGCCGCCGTTCCTATCGGGGGTATGGCAGCGTTATATCTTCTTAAAAAAGCAAATATCCAGAGGGGACAAAAAGTCCTTATCTATGGCGCTTCTGGAAGTGTAGGTTCTTTTGCGGTGCAGATTGCCAAGCACCACTTTGGGGCAATAGTAACCGGGGTGTGCAGTACTTCGAATTTAGAATTGATACGCTCTCTAGGAGCCGATAAAGTCATTGATTACACTCAAGAGGATTTCAACCAGAGCGGTGAGACCTATGATGTTATTTTTGACGCAGTGGGCAAGATTTCTTCTTCACGCTGTAAAAGCTCTCTGAAGGTAAAAGGGATATATCTGACCGTCAAATCCCCGACAAGCGAGAAGACCGAATTTCTGATCTTGCTCAAAGAGCTTATTGAGGCGGGAAAGATAAAGGCGGTCATTGATAGACGCTATTCGTTAGAACAGATCGCCGACGCGCACCGATACGTGGACGACGGCCACAAAAAAGGAAATGTGGTCATTAGCGTCACCGGAAACAAGTAATAGAACTATGTTGAACATAAGCCCACCTATCCGTCCGCGCACGATAAATCGCTGATCATCCTCGGGCTTGGGTTCAACATTCTGACCATCCGGTATGCGTGGAATTGGGTCTGAACATGAAGATCAGTCCTGATACCACAGCGTTCAACCAAAGTAAATTTGGAGAAAACTCATGAAAGCGATTGTGTACACAAAATTTGGCCCACCCGAAGTTCTTCATCTTCAAGAGGTGGAAAAACCAACACCCAAAGATAACGAGGTGTTGATAAAAATCCACGCCACAACCGTCGTAAAAGAAGACCCAGACATGCGAGCTTCCCCAGGGTTTAACGGTTTTCTGAAACCCAGAAACCCGATCCTGGGGCAAGAGCTGGCCGGGGAAGTTAAAGCGACAGGCAGAAATGTGACCCGATTTAGAACTGGTGACCAGGTATTTGGCATCGGCATGTTTGGCGCGTATGCTGAATACAAATGTATGCCTGAAAACGGGGCGCTGGCGCTAAAACCGGCCAACATAAGGTATGAGGATGCTGCCAGTATTCCGAATGGGGCATTAACCGCGCTGCCCTTCCTTAGAGATAAGGGCAATATCCAGAATGGACAATCCGTGCTGATCTATGGCGCTTCTGGATCGGTTGGTTCTGCGGCGGTGCAGCTGGCCAAGTATTATGGCGCTAAGGTGACCGCGGCATGCAGTACCGCCAATTTGGAATGGGTCAAATCTTTGGGAGCCGATCAGGTGATGGATTACACCCGGGAGGATTTTACCGAAAATGGCAAGACCTATGACATTATTTTTGACACGGTCGGCAAGCGTTCGTTTTCAGAGTGCAAGGGTTCGCTGACGGATGAAGGCATCTATCTTACGACAGTCCCTAATCCAGTAGTTATGCTTCAAGCGCTGTGGACTTCAAGGCGGGGCAGCAAAAAGGTAAAGTTTGCTGCAACGGGTTTGAGGCCGGCAAGGGAGAAAATCAAAGATCTGCTCTTCCTCACAGAGTTGATTGAGGCGGGGAAGGTAAAGCCAACCATAGATAGATGCTATCCGTTAGAACAGATTTCCGATGCGCACCGTTATGTCGAGCAAGGGCATAAAAAGGGGAATGTGGTCATTACGGTGGATTGTTATAAAGGAGAGTAAAAAATGAACATCAAAAAACTGGTCGTTGAATTTGTAACCGTGTTCGCAGTAGCCCTGGTAACGGTTGCGGTGGTGACATTGCTGTGAAACTTCATCGTGCATGGAGAAAGCAGTGTAGATTGGCAAATATCAATCAGTTTTGCGATCATGTTCGGCATTATCTTAAGTTGGGCAAGGTTACGGGAAATCAAGGATAAATAGAGTTTTCAAGTATTCGAAACATCAGAAAGAAGGAAAAAATGAAAAGGATCGTACCATTCACGTTCATATTGATAGCTTTGACAGCCTGCACAGCGTTCCAGGTCCAGACACTTGAAACGACTGGGACGGACATACCTCAGGCGGGTATGCCCAATCCCGCTTCGGTCTATTGCGAGCAAAATGGGAACACGCTCGAAATTCGCACGGCTGCCGATGGCAGCCAATCCGGAGTCTGCGTTTTTCCGGATGGCAGTACCTGTGACGAGTGGGCTTATTACCGGGGAGAGTGTGGGCCGGCAGCACAAAATAGCCCGACACCCACCATGACCGTGGAAGCAACCACAGATGCAAGTGGTGGTGGCCCAGGAGGAAGTAATAACTCAGGAGAAAATGCCTCGGGTGGTTACATGGCGCCAGGTACCACCGAAGGGTTCGCTGACTGGTGGGGGGTTATCGAGAGTACGGATCCCGGCGCACAGTATGATGACTACTTCGAGCGGCAGGACCTGGGGCAGAACATCTACTTTGGGATTGATTCATTGGACCCGGCGGTACAAGAACAGATCGAGGCGCTACGTGACAGCGGCAAAATCGTGCATCTTTATGGCACGTTATTTAGTAATGCACCTGACTACAACGGCTCACAGGTCCAGGTGGATCGTATCGAGGTTGAAGGGTAACGATCCACCATTGATCGCGGCAGGTTTCGCGAAAGAGTGTCCCGACCCTGGCTGGGACACTCTTTGTATTTTTGGGATGTGCTGTATACTTGATCTATGTCCGCGCCAATTTTAGCCATGAAACTATTAATTCCCCCTACACGGTCTAAAATGGTCCTCCGCCCGCGCCTGATCGAGCGGCTGAACGAGGGAAGCTCTGCTGGTTGCAAGCTGACCCTGATCTCTGCCCCAGCCAGGTTTGGCAAAACCACCCTGGTCAGCGAATGGATAGCTGCCTTCACACAGGGCTGGAATAGAATAGCTCATCCAGAAAAAGAATCAGACCGATTACATCGGTGACTATGTCTAAGTTATAATGCTGTGATTCCAGCGAGGAGAAATCGATATGCGGCCTGATTGGGATTCCTATTTTATGAAGATCGCTTATGCTGTCTCTGAGCGCAGCACATGCGATCGCGCATTTGTTGGGTCTGTACTGGTGCTCGACAAACGCATCCTGACCACCGGATTTAATGGCTCACCCAGCGGACAACCGCACTGTGACGAAAAGGGACATTTGCTGGTGGATGGGCATTGTGTACGAACCATTCATGCCGAAACCAATGCCATCATCCAGGCTGCCTTGCATGGCGTCTCCACACGCGGCTGCACCTGTTATGTCACCCATTTTCCTTGCATCAACTGCACAAAAGCTTTAATCAATGCTGGCGTCACCCGGCTGGTCTACAATATTGCTTACCGGACGGATGAAAATGCACTGGAATTTCTCCATACGGCCAAAATTGAGATCGTCCAATTGGAGTATGATCCAGCATTAAACCATGATCCAGATGGTTTCCATCACGGCTAGCTTCCGGAAACTTTTTTGAGGCGGGTAGTTCAATCCCACCCATCACCCGATCCTGAACCTATCTTAATATCATCGGCAGCATGAGCGCATAGCCTGTACTGAAGATCAGCAGGCCACCCTGCTCATCGGCAACATACACGTACCCGCTGTTCACCGCTACCCCGCTGGCGGCTCCAGGAGTCTGATAGAAAAGCACCGAGACTGGCAGCGCCGGGTCAGACACATCGAACACGCTCACCCCATTGTCCTTCTCAGCCACATACACCCGATCGCCCGCAACAGCCACATCCACGGCGATCCCCGCAGTATCGTAGAAACCCACCTCAGCCGGTGCCTGCGGGTTGGTGATGTCTATGACACGCAGCCCCTTATCTCCATCGGCGAGATAGGCATAATTACCCTGCAAGGCCAGGGCTGTAGTACTGCCCGGGGTATCCAGCCCACCGGCGAGGGTCATATTTTCCAGGGGGAAGCGCCTGACGACCACCAGTCCGTTGGCGCCATCGGCGATATATGCATACTCTCCCGCTACCGCCACATCCAGGGCAGCGCCAGGGGTGTCAATCGTAGCAGTTATATTCTGGCTGATCGAGATACCCACCAGTCCCGGGTCGCCATCTGCCAGATAGGCCATATCTCCATCTACTGCGACTGCGCGGGCATCCCCGGATGTGTCCACCGTGCCTGTCAACACCGGTGTTCTTAGGTCAGTAATATCGAAAAGCTGCAAGCCCTGCCTGCCCCTGGCGAGATATGCTGTTTTCTCGCGGACCACCACATCATTGACTCCTTCCACGATCTCAGATGCTCCCGTTAATAATGGGAATGATGGGTTGGCTGTATTGATAATACGCAGTCCCTGCCATGGATCGGCGATATACACGTTTTCACCCGACACAGCCAGCCGGGCAGGCACAGCTGGGTTGTTGTAGGAGGCCAGCCGCGTTGGGAACATCTGATCTCTTACCGTGACTACAGCCAGCCCGCTGTAATCGGCCAGGAGCATGTAGGGTTGTTCATCAACAAAAACCATATCCAGGCCGCTGGCCAGGCCATCACTATCCCAACTGCCTTTAGCCAGCAAAATGTCATAATCCCGATTGAATATCCTCAACCCACCGGTCCCATCTGCCACATAAATGTATGTGTTATGGATCATCACGTCCTGAGCATAACCAGGCGTATCATTCTGGAACAGCATTTCAAAGATGGTGTCATTGGCCGATATTTTATATAGTTCTAACCCTGCCTCGCCATCTGCGATATAGATATACGGATCCAGGATCGTCAGCGCCTCGGCATACCCGGGGGTATTATCAGAGTCGATTAAATTTCCGTCGGTGAGATTAAGCACCAGCAAGCCTGCATAGCCGTCAGCAATGAAGAGCTTCTCAGAATCACTCCCCGCATTACTGATCAGCACGTCGCGCGCCGTGCCTGGCGTTTCATAGGTAAAGGCTAACTGGATGGCGGCCGGATCAGTGGCATCTAATTTCAGCACTCCTGTGGCGCCATCTGCGACATAGACATTGGGGAAGTCAATCCATAATCCGCGTGCAAAACCAGCAGTATCAAATATGCTGACCAGAACCGGATCTTCCCGATAAAGCACGTTGATAACTGCCAGACCACCTTCGCCCAGCGCGACGTACGCATTACCCCCTGCTACCTTCACATCCTGGACAATTCCCGGCAGGATTTCAGAAGTGCCAACCAGGACAGGGAGATTTGAGAGTGATTCTGGTTTAATCTCCAGAACATACAGACGCGGGCCAACCCCCATGAAAACATAGCCAGAGACATAATCCACAGCATACGATCCACCGCCAATCTGGCTGAGCAGGTTGGGGCTGGTCGTGCTCAGCATGGCTTGCGCTTCCGCCCTGGTCGAAAGCTGGCCCGGGCGCGATAGCAAAACCAGGATCATAAAAAGGGAAATGATGGGCATTAACCGTGGGTGCCTGTGCACGGGCAGTCTCCAAAGCCAGCATATCTGGACTGTGCAAATCCAAACGGAGGTATTCCTCTAATCTCGCACAGTATAGCATGAGTCCTGTTTATAAATGAAGTTACACATTTCAAGGGGGAAGCCTTTCTTCAGAATACCCCGCCGCTATTCTGAGTTCTGTTGAAACGACAAGACTTAGGTAAACCTGCACCGAACCTTAACCATAGATTAAAACCAAATAACTGGATAATCTATATAATATTAGTGCGATAACACAGATTGATTTGCTTAACATATCGACCTGCCGGTGCTCTGCTCCACCGGATTGGTAATAAAGGTTGGTGGGCCCGACCGGCAGCAGGTGATCCAGGACAACTGACGATCAATTATAAGGAGGATAGATTAATGCGAAAACAACTATCCCGCTGGTTAATAGGAATCGGATTGGGGTTACTGGCATTAGCGCTTTTGGGCCTTGCATTACCGCCCTTGGTTGGCCTGGCAGGTTACCTTCCCGATGGGTTAACTTCCGCCTACCTCCAGGTGGACGATCCAGACGCACCGTTTGAGATCTGGCTGCCTCTGGCGTTAAATAATGATGATGGTTCCAACGCTGGCGGTGGCGATGGGGATGCAGAGGTTAGCTCGCATGAGGGGTATTACACGGTTTATGAAGGCAGCAAAACCTGTAATGAGTGCCACCTGGAGCAGGCTCTTGAAGTGCATGGCTCGGTCCATTACCAGTGGCAAGGCCCAACCCCGGATGTGCACGGGATGGATGTAGGGGGTAAATTGGGAGGGATAAACGATTTTTGCGGTTACCCGGATATTAATTTCATCGGATTGCTCACCAACCTGGATGGCGTCAGGGTTTCAGGTGGTTGCGCAGGGTGTCACGTTGGCATGGGTCTTAAACCAGCCAGCGAGGCTACTCAGGAGCAGGTAGAGAATATCGACTGCTTGATCTGCCACTCCGAAACCTACCGCCGCAAAGTGGTAGAAACCGAAGCCGGGTTCCGCTATGCACCTGCCCCGGAAATGATGGATGTGCCCCTGGAAACCGCCATCACCGATATCACCAAACCCAACCGGGCAACCTGCGTGGCATGCCATGCCTATGCAGGCGGTGGCTGCAATAACAAGCGCGGCGATATCGAGAGCGCCCACATAGACCCGCCTTCGGCCGAGTTCGATGTCCACATGGCTTCGCGCGCCAAAGGGGGCGCCGGTCTGGCGTGCACAGATTGCCATGTGACCGAAGACCACCGTATCGCAGGTCGCGGTGTGGATCTGCGCCCGACGGATCTGGACACACCGGTGCGTTGTCAGAATTGCCACGAAGAACGCCCGCACCACGAATATCAAATCGATAATCACACGGCGCGCGTGGACTGCACCGTTTGCCATATCCCGTACTTTGCCAAGATCACCTCAACCGATATGTTCCGTGATTACCGCTCCGTCGACGTACTGGAAGACAAACGCCTGTACGAGCCACATATCGAACGCCAGGCGCAGGTGGTGCCAGAATACCGCTTCTGGGATGGCACATCCACGTTCTACCAGTTCGGTGATCCGGCCGTGCTGGGCGACTCCGGTCGTTTGTTAATGGCGGGTCCGGTTGGCGATATCACCGATCCGCAGTCCAAACTGTTCGCATTCAAGTACCACCAGGCATTACAGCCATACGATCCCGTCACCCAACGCCTGCTGCCCATGAAGATGGGGGTTTTGTTCCAGTTCGGCGATATTGAACGCGCCGTTTTGCAAGGCGTGGCGGAGCTGGGTTGGGAGCTGACTCAGGGGTACGAATACCTGCCCACCGACCGCTATATGGGTATCTTCCACGAGGTGTCACCAGCAGACGATGCTCTTGAGTGCGCTGACTGCCACGCCAGCACCGACCGTATGGACCTGGCTGCGATGGGTTATGGCCCCAGGAACGAGCGAGATGGGCAGCCTCTATGCGCCAGCTGCCATGAGGATGAATCGGACGAATGGGACCCGGACGAATACTTCACCAAGGTGCATGACAAGCATGTCAAGGATAAGAAGATCGACTGCGCCGAGTGCCACACCTTCTCCCGTATTCCCTGATTTACCACCTAAACAGAGGAAACACCGCAGCCGGACCGGTCAAAACCTGTCCGGCTGCTGCCTCCATTAAAACTTCCAGGGCCCGTGGCGGTGCTGGGCGGGGTCAATTCGATCTATGGAGTACGCCCATAGTCCGTATCTACTTACACCCGATCCACATCGTGCGAACGGCTTTCGCTCATCCCGGCCGGGGTGATCTCCACAAACTCAGCGTTATCCTGCAGTTCTGTGATATTGCGCGCCCCGCCATAGCTGAGCGCCGAGCGCAGTCCTCCCACCAGCTGGTACAGGATTTCGCTGACCTGGCCGCGGTAAGGCACCACCGCCTCCACCCCTTCCGGCACCACCTTGGACCAATCCTCCGGGTCCTCAGCGCTTTCATCCTCGCCGCGTTCCACCTGGCGGCGACCCATGGCTGCGCCCAGGGAAGCCATGCCGCGCACCACCTTGACCTTGCGCCCATCCCGGATGACCGGCGTGCCGGGGGCTTCATCACAGCCGGCGAACAAACTACCGATCATCACCACGTCCGCTCCCGACGCCAGAGCTTTGACCATATCTCCCGAATTGCGGATCCCACCATCGGCGATGATGGGCAGATCTAAACCATCCTGCACCAATCCCGCCCGGCTGTCCATGATGGCAGTCAGCTGCGGCACGCCAAAACCAGTGACGATGCGCGTGGTACAGATCGAGCCTGGACCGATACCCACTTTGATGGCGTCCGCCCCCGCCTGAGCCAGGTCTCGCGCTCCCTCCGCCGTGGCTACATTGCCTGCCATCACCAGGGCCTGCGGGAAGGCCGCTTTTAACTTCTTCACCATACGCAAACAGTGTTCGGCATGCCCGTGAGCAATATCGATCACCAGCAAGTCGGCGCCCGCTGCTATCAGGGCTTCAGCGCGCCTCATCTCATTCTCGGTCACCCCTACCGCCGCCCCGACCCGCAAGCGATCTTTTCCGTCCACGGTCGCCAGCGGATAACGCTCAAACTTCGTCAAATCCCGCATGGTAATTAAACCCAACAGGTGATCGGCCTCGTCAATCACGGGTAATTTCTCTACGCGGTGTTCATACATGATTTGACGAGCCTGTTCCGGCGTCACCTGCGGGCCGGCGGTGATCAGGCGTTCGCGGGGCGTCATCGCCTGGCGCACCTCTCTTCCATTTTTTGGAGAAATGCCCAGGTCCCGTCGAGTGAGTAAGCCCAGCAAGTGCCCTTCAGTATCGACCACAACCAACCCGCTGACCTGCCAGCGCCGCATGGCGGCCTCGGCCTGCTCGATACTCGCTTCTGGCGAGATCGCGTAAGGTTTTTCGATCATATAGCCATACGTGCGTTTGACCAGCCGCACCTGCTCAGCCTGAGTCTCCGGGCTCATGAAGCGGTGGATTATCCCAATCCCCCCGGCGCGCGCCATGGCGATCGCCATAATCGCCTCGGTGACGGTATCCATGTTGGCGCTCACTACCGGCAGCTTCAGCCGGATATCGCCCACCAGGCGCGCCGAGGTATCTACTGCCTGGCGCGAAATCACGGACGAACGCTTGGGGATCAATAACACGTCATCAAAGGTCAAACCCTTATTGGGGCGTAATTTCATTTCGGCCAACCTCCTGCAGGTAAGGGACAGATACCCATGATAAGTAAGGCGAAGCATTCATGGCATGCCTGCCAGACTTTAAATACGGCGCTTGTTTCAACTTAATAGTATCACATGGGCTCCGTGGAAGCCGGTATTCTAATTCTCTCCAGACACGCGCAAACCGCCAGTTGCTTACGTGGAACCATTGTTATTTACCAACCCTGGAAGATCGATTGAACCGCCCAGTCTCTCATGGATGCAAAAATAATTTCCTGAATGTAACTTATTGTATGAATAATTATTAGAGCGGGACTGTATTTTTGACATTCGTGTCCAATTTCACTATACTGATAAGATACAGGTGGAAACCCACCAAAAATCCAGCCCAAGATCAAAAAGGAATAAGCCAATGAGATCAAATGTCTTTCGCCTGATGGTCGTGTGTTTCCTTTTAGCCCTGTTAACTGGGGTGGCGTTCTCGGGCGCACCCGTAGCCAGCACAGTGGCAAGCCAGTCGCGTGCATTGGCAGCCGAACGCATTGAAGCCGGCAAAGTCCTTGACTTCAAAGCCGAAAGTCCCCATCCAGCCACCGATGGCTGGACGCAGACCTACAGCTTCCCGGATGCCACATTTGTGCGCCTGCACTTTAAAGCCTTCCGCCTGGCAGAGGGAGACAGGCTGATCGTCTCCCGCCCGGATGGCGCCCAAGCGTGGGAGTACACCGGCAGAGGCAGCAACCAGAATGGTGATTTCTGGTCTTTTGCCATCAACGGTCCAGAAGTGACGCTGACTCTTGCAGCGCCTTCGGGTAAATCCTATGGCTTTCACATCGCTGAAACAGGCTACGGCACGCTGCCGCTGGACCTCAGCATGCCGGCTCCAGAGGTTGTAGTTGGCACCGATGGGCGTGAGGATATTGCCTGCCACACAGATGAGCCAGTTATCGACACGGCTCAAAAACCAGTAGCGCGCCTGCTGTTCACCGTCAAGCGCACGCAGTACCTGTGTACCGGCGAGCTGGTGCGCGGCTCGAATGCCAACACCTTGATCACCAACGCCCACTGCATGGATAACCAGACCGAGGTCAGCACTTTGGAAGCGCGCTTCAACTACCAGTACACCACCTGCAGCGGCTCAACCCTGGCAGCCACCACCAGCTTCGCCGGCGGGACCTTCCTGAAGACCAATGCTGAGCGCTACAGCAAACGCAAGCCGACTACCACCGGCCTGGATTACACCCTACTCACCCTGCAGGGCACCCCTGAAGCGACCTTTGGTGAGCTGATCCCCACCTCGGCCATCTACCCAGTGGGCACGCTGATGAACTTCATCCAGCACCCGGCGGGGCTGCCCAAGAAGATCGGCTACTGGGAAGATTCTGAACACACCGTTCGATGCAAAATTGACACCATCAACATGACCTATGGCGCGTCCTCCCCCAACAGCCAGACCGGTTATGGCTGCGACAGTGAGGGTGGCTCGTCCGGCTCAGCCATCACGCGCGCCAGCGACGGCAAAATGATTGCCCTACACCATTACGGCGGGGTTACCTCCGTCCTGAATTCAGGCACCATGATGGCGTTGATCTGCACCAACGCTGGCGGTTTGTTGATCTGCGACAGCAACTAGTTTGCAGCAGAGTCATATATCCATTCCAAACCAAAAATCCCTGCCTGAATGAGTCTCGGCAGGGATTTTTTCTTAAGGTTTCAGTTTATTGCTCCTAAAAGAGATCGCGCGGATCTCAGATGAGTAAATTTACCCCAGCGCCAGGACTTTCGTCTTTCGTTTTTGAAACCACAGCAATCCCAGGATCATCAGCCAGGCGGTGATCCTGACCGTCATGGCCACAATGCTGTCGATGGCTACCGCGTCCTTGTAAGCAGTCTGCAAGATCACCATCACCAGGCCGTGGGCGAATAAAGTAATGATCGCAGCCGGCAAAGCATATTGATGGTTCTTCCAGATCAGGATCGCGGTGACGAAGACACTGACCACACCCACCGCAAAATTGTAGACCGGTACCCAATCGATCACATAATAATCCATCACCTTACCCATCAGCACCTGCCCGCCGGCAGCGATCGCCATCGCACCGATAATCACCGCCAGGATTGCGGCGATTTTCGAATAAATCGTATTCATTTTTGCCTCCTTAATTTCGGTAACAGAAAGGGCGTCTTGCGCTTGTATTCCAGATAATCGGCCCCAAAGCGCGCCGTGAGCTCCTGGGTTTCGTGGAAATAGATAAACGTCAACAGACTGGCAAAGATTAACAGCACCAGGATTATCACAGGAATGGATCCTGACCAGACCGCAATTCCCAGGTAAAAACAGGCCGCTCCCAGGGTCATTGGATTGCGGGTAAAAGCGTACGGCCCGCTGGTGATCAGGTTCTGCGTGGCAGACCGAGGATAGGGCGTACCCTGTCCCAGGGTGTATTGTATGCTCACCGACCAGAGCACCAGGTATGCCCCAATCAAAATACCCAGCACGCCTAAAGCCGAGTTCCACCAGCCAAGATCGAGCGTTGGCGCTCCTGCTGTCTGGTTAAAAACATAGATCAACCCCAATTCCAGACCCAGCATAAGCAGCAGGCCCATGAAAAAAGCACCGATGATCCGTTCACGTGTCACCGCGACCTCCTTGGGCTCATGCTGAATGGCTGCCTTGATTGTCCTTATTTTGAGCATGGATCGCTTGTTGGAGGATCTCCAGGAATTCATCCAGCGGCACGCGGTGAATCCGCGCAGCCCATTCCACGTTAATCGCTTTTGCCGCCAGGGAGCGCAAAGAATAGCGCCCCACCCGCTTCACGCCAAACAATTCCATCACATCAGCAATATCTCCATACTCCTCGAGAATCGCCGAGATACGTGTGTCCTTGGTAATTTCCATTCATGCCTCCAACATCTAGTAATCGCCTGCTTCCACTCTTCCAATCATTCTACGCAAAGAGACGGTCTTGATCCACGACTTTGGTCGAATTTTACGACCCGACTTATTCGACTTGAGTCGTTGGCGTTGTCAATTTGTCAGGTTATGATCAGAATTAATAGATAGGTTGGAATCCAGGTAGAGGAGTGAATGAATGGCTCACAAATTGATGGTAAATGGCTTTATCTGCCCCCAGCCGGGATGTGCCCTCGCCACGGAGGTCAGGCGCGGCATGCCAATTCTTACCTACCAGGGAATTGAAGTGGGCAAAGTGGCTGCGATTGTGATAGACGACGAGAACCAGTCCACCGCCTACATTCTGCTCGATCGCCTTCCCGAACAGCACGGCTACTGGGAAGTCCCCATTGAGCTGATCGCTAAAGTGGAAAACGATCAGCTCTGGCTCTCCATACCGGCAAGTGCAGAGGATGCCTTTGCCCCCTGGCATCCTGTATAAAATCACTTAACCCGGGTGGCAACAAAAACCAGGCGGGTGAGCGCTTCTACCCCACGGACAGCCCCCTGGGAGGCAATAACAATGGATCCCGGACCTACCTCATAGCGCTCTCCATCAACCACCATCACCCCTTCCCCCTCCACAAAATAGTAGACCCCCATGGATTCGGGGTGCTCGGGCACCTTTTGCCCGGCTTCTAAACCAGCAACCACAACTTTGGCCTTTTCGGTCTCAACCATCGCCTGTGGTTTTGGCCCATCTGGCGCATAAACAACCCATTCTTTCCAATCAAAATATACGTTTTCCATATTTCTGCTCCTCATTAATTCGCTTACAGAATGATACTGCCCGAGTGATGCGTACAGCTTATCACTCGGGCAATCTTCTGTCCTGGACTTTAGTCGAATCATTGGTTTATTGGTGGAGCTAGGCTTGCCAGCAGAGAAATTATGATTCGATCATGGCAATTTGCTCCAGCCCCGGGCGGTCCAGAATGTGGATCTCCTGTCGCCCGATCTGGATCAACTCGCGCTCCTGCAGTTTACGCAGCGTGCGGCTGACCATATCCGAGACTGTCCCCAGGCGCGCAGCAATTTCGGTTTGGGTGGCCCATTTCTTTTTGGGAACTACATCCTGGACAGCCTGTTCCAACAACCAGCGCGCCAGGCGTGCTTCAACACTGCGCAGGGATAGATCTTCTACCAGAGCAATCAGGTGGGAGACACGCCCTGCCAGATCCTGGATGATCAAGCGCGCCAATGGTGGATTGCTGTCTAACAATTCCAGCATCCGATTCCGGTCAATCACCCACAATCGAGCAGGTTCTAGCGCTGTAACCGTGGCTTGATTCAGCGCTCCGGTAAAAACACTTACCGCATTGAAGACCTCTCGCTCGCCCAGCAATTGCAGAGTCTGTTCACGACCATCCAGCGCAATTTTCGAGACTTTTAGCCCACCCGACTGGACCACATATAACCCCGAAGCCGGTTCGCCCTCCAGAATTACCAATTGACCGGCCTCGTAATCCTGTCGGTAGGCAGACATCGCGATCGTATTAAAAGTATCCGGATCGAGACCTTTGAAGTAAGAAACGTGAGACAGGACTTTACTGGCTTCTTGATAAGAGCTGCTTGGTCTCATCACCAATTCCTCCAGGTTTTATACCCTGCCCGTACTCCAAAAATCAAAGAGCTATCAGTATCATACCAACCCGCCAGAGATAAGTCCAGTTCGCATGCAATGCTTTGGCTCAATGGATATGGGGGAAATAAAAAACATGATCCATCCCAACAGCCGGGATGGGTCATGTTTACGCTCGGATTGTCACCCCTCTGGCTCAGACGCCAGCCATTACTTTTTTACTTGCAGAAGTCTGATTCTCCACCTTTTGTGGATTGTCCAACAATAGCTTTTTTCCTGCCGGTGAAACCAGATAAATCAGCAGCAGTGTGCCAATGATTGGAGCAGGCAAAAACATCGAGAATCTTTGCAGCCGAACCACATCCATGATCCCCACCGGGTAACCACCAAACATCGACATCAACGCTGCAAAAATACCTACAAAGAGCGCCCAGGGTTTGCGTTTGACCACCGCGAAGATAAACACAGCCCAGGCTGCCGCGCCCCACCAGTTAAGCATCTGCCCCATGGCATACATAGCATTGGGCAAACTTTCTTCCACTGTCTGATAACGTGAGATGGCGCCCACGCCATCCATATAGGTCAAGACGAAAGCCAGACCACAAACAAACAAAAAGGTGATTGTTTTCTTTTCTACCTCTCCAATAAGCAACATCCCAAACCACAATGCAAAGGCGATCAGGAACACCCAGATCGTGGGAAAGGGCATCCCAATGCTGGCAGGCGGGATGATCGGGAAAAAGCCAGCCAGTATCTGGACAGTGGCAGCGACCAGGCCCCAAAACCAGGCCCAATCGTATTTATTCAAGAATCCGTACAATACCACCCCCCATAAGGCGCCGGCAGACATCCCCAGCCAGCTCAACATAGCAAATACAATTTGCACGGTGATGGCTTCATCCGGTCGCCCCCCAAGTATTTTGCCCTCAATTGTTGGGTTATAAATACTGGAAAGCAGGAAAAAAACCAGTAGACCTGTGAGTACACCAACCACAGCCAGGATGGCGCCCAGAGTGTAATTCTTTTTCATCATCAATTCTCCTCGTTGGGTTTTATTTATCTACGTATAAATAGCTTACCAAGTAAACCCTGCCGGGCATAATACTTTTGTCTTATTTGGGACTTACACAGGCTGGTGGATATTGGAATTTCCCCTGAAGTGCTTGACTCCTATTATCTTAGAATTTGAGACCAAAATTCCATAATCTCGAATCCTGTGACAAACGAAAACCCGGATCATGGTTTAATTACTGGCAATGGAAACCCAACCCAAACCTAAAAATAATCCCCTGGCCGGGATGAGCCAGTTACGGCGGCTGCTGGAGTATGTACGCCCTTATCGCACCCGCCTGTACATCACCCTGGTCGCCATCGTCCTGGGCAGCGTGTTGGGGCTGGCTGGGCCTTATACCCTGCAGTTTCTAATCGACTCGGTCTTCCAGCAAAATGATCCCCAACTGCTCAACCAGATCACCCTGATTTTGATCGTCATTTTTGCCCTGCAAAGCGTGCTGTACTTTGTGCGCGGCTACTTGCTGGCCTTCATCGGCGAGCGCGTGATGGCCGATCTGCGTCTGAAGCTCTTTGAGCACCTGCAAGGCCTTTCGCTCAGCTACTTCAACGAGCGTCGCACCGGAGAGCTGGTCAGCCGTTTGACCAATGATGTATCCACAGTGCGCGCCGTGGTCACCAGCGATATCTCCACTGCCCTGGCCCAATCGCTTACGTTTGTGGGCGCCTTCGCCTTGATCATCTACACCAACTGGCGGCTGACCCTGTTCATGATCGCCCTGATCCCTGTGATCATGATCATCGCCATCGTATTCGGACGCCGTTTGCGCGCCCTGTCCACCTCCGTACAGGATCAGCTCGCCAACGCCACCACGGTGATGGAAGAAGCCCTGGGAGGTGTGCGGGTGGTGCAGTCCTTCACCCGCGAGCGCTATGAAATCAAGCGCTTCACAACCAGCATCGAGCGCACTTTCACCCTGGCGATGAAGCGCGTGCGTTTATCGTCCACCTTCGGACCCTTGATCTCTTTTCTGGGGTTCGCAGCGGTGGTATCCATCTTCTGGTTTGGCGGCCGCGAAGTCCTGGCGGGGCGGTTGACTGCCGGACAATTATTCATGTTCCTGGTGCTCACCCTGACCATCGCCGGCTCGATCGGTCAATTTTCAGGCCTGTATACGGGTCTGCAGGAGGCCCTGGGAGCGACCCGGCGTTTGTTTGAGATCCTGGATACGCGTTCGGATATTGAAGAACGCCCAGACGCCCAGGATATACTCGGGGGCGCGGGGAGCATCACATTTAATGACGTCTCGTTTGCTTATCAGGATAGCCCGGAAACAGCCATCCTGACCAATATCAGCCTCGAAGTACAGCCCGGAGAGGTGCTGGCTTTGGTCGGGCCCAGCGGAGCCGGCAAGACCACCCTGGTCAATTTAATCCCCCGCTTCTTCGACCCTACAGCCGGCCGGATATTGATCAATGACCAGGACCTGCGTGACCTGAAACTCACCAGCCTGCGCGGGCAAATTGGCATCGTACCTCAGGAAACCTTGCTGTTTGGCGGCAACATCCGCGAAAATATCCTTTACGGGCGTCTCGAAGCCAGCCAGGCAGAAGTGGTGGCCGCAGCTGAGGCAGCTAATGCCCATGATTTTATCCAGCAGCTGCCTGACGGCTACGATACCCAGGTCGGCGAGCGCGGCGTCAAGCTCAGCGGCGGGCAGCGCCAGCGCATCGCCATCGCCCGCGCCATCCTGAAAGATCCCTGCATCCTGCTCCTGGATGAGGCCACCTCCGCCCTGGATAGCGAAAGCGAAGGCCTGGTACAGGAAGCCCTCGAACGCTTGATGTCCAACCGCACCAGCATTGTGATTGCCCACCGTCTCTCCACCATCCAGAATGCGGACCGGATTGCCGTACTGGATGATGGGCGGCTGGTGGAAATTGGTACACATAGCGAGCTGCTCGCTGCAGACGGCCTGTATGCCCGCCTGCACCGCATGCAGTTCAAGCTCGATGAAACAGAAGCAGTGCTTGATACGCCCGTATTAGAAAATTCTAGCCTAAAAACAAAAGCTCGCCGGCGATCCTTCAATCCACTCAACGGGCTGGGCGGCTAAAACTCATCCATTTCTTAGAAACCAGGTAAAGGATTCCCCTTTTTAGCAGGATTCTAACAATCTTCCTATACGAGGGTATAAGGTTTACAGGTATAATATAAACACAATAAGGTATTATATATCTTATTAGGTGTCTTTTTTCATGATTTAAGGTAGGAGGATAAAATGTCTGTTACAACTGTTAAGCGGGAGCGTGTGATCCAGGACCCGCCATTTATCAAATGGCTGCTTAGCAGCCCACGCGCCGCCTGGCTGTGGCTGCCGCTGCGTATCTGGCTGGGCTATCAATGGGTGAGTTCGTCTTTGGGCAAGATCAGCAATCCAGCCTGGGTGAGCACCGGGGAAGCCCTCAAGGGATTCTGGACCAATGCCGTTCAAATTCCCGAAACCGGCCGCCCGCCGATTGCCGTCGACTGGTATCGCGGATTCATCCAGGCGCTGCTCGACAGCCAATCTTACACCTGGTTCGCCAAGGTGGTTGCTTACGGCGAGCTGTTGATCGGGATTGCTTTGATCCTGGGCGCCTTTACCGGCATCGCCGCCTTCTTCAGTGGCTTTATGAACTGGAACTTTATGATGGCCGGTTCCGCCAGCACCAATCCACTGCTCTTTATTATCGCAGTGGGGATTATCCTGGCCTGGAGGATTGCGGGTTACATCGGAGCAGACTACTTCTTGCTCCCCTGGATCGGCACGCCCTGGTCTCACCAACCCGATCCATGCGCAGAAAAAGTAGCTGAGGTCGAGGAGCGCTATCGCGAGCGCGGCCTGGCAAGCGCCGACTAGCATAGAAACACCTGTATAATTTGAAACCGAGGCAGTGAAGAGAAACTGCCCCGGTTTGTTTTTTTTAATGAGCCGGCATGTACAGCCCAACCTTTTTTGATGCAAATCTGTATTAGAGTCAGAGCGATATTTTGCCCTCATGGAGCTGTCTATGCAAGAACAAGATGCCATCCGGCGTCTTAAAAACGGGGATATTTCTGGTCTGGAAGTCCTCATCGCCAATCACCAGATCAAGGCGCTGCGAACTGCCTATTTGATTGTACAGGATGAATTCCTGGCAGAAGATATTGTTCAGGACACCTTCCTGCGTATTTACCATAATATCCAGCGTTTCGACAACAATGCTCCCTTCGAGCCGTATTTGCTTCGCAGTGTCGTCAATGCCGCATTGAATACTCTCCAACAGCGGTCAAAAGAGATGCCCCTGGAAGTGGATAGCGATCTGGATCATGTCACTGAACTCGTCTCCCAGACAACTTCCGTGGAAAGCCAGGTAGAATACGCCGATCTCAAACGCCAGATTGCCTGTGCCATCGCTGCACTTTCCCCCCGCCAGCGTGCTGTAATCGTGCAACGCTACTACCTTGGAATGAATGAAAAAGAGATGGCCTCCGCTCTAGAAATCAGTCCCGGCACCATCAAATGGTTGTTAAATGCCGGAAGAAAGCGCTTGCGCAACTTGCTTAGCCCCCAAAGGAGCGCAAAATGAGCCCAAAGACCGAATTCCAAATTTTGGACAGCCTGGCTGCCGAGCATATCCCACAAACAACCAACCTTGTCCCCCGCATTTTAGCAGCCCTCGAACCATCCCAGGGAGTAAGAACAATGCCTCAAAAAATGAAGCTCATCACGATCCTGCTCATCGTCACTTTTGCCATCCTGGCGATCACGACCATTGCCTATGCCCTTTATCGCTGGATCGGTGACCCCGGCTTGCAATCCGTTGAGGAAGCTGGTCTGCTCACAGAGCTGGATATCACGGCCCAGCCAACCATTCTACCTACACTCACTCCTGTTTCCCCACCCCCTGCCGCCGCACAGCTTGGCGAAAGCCAATCCCTGGAGGGCATATCCTTAACCCTGGATTGGGCTTACCTGGACGAGAGCCGCCTGGCCCTGGGAATGAGCTTCTCAAACCTTCCCCCAGACCAGACCCTGGGTTCACCAGAGATCACCTTTGTTGGGGTCACTCCCCTGCAAGCCCAGGGATGGAGCCAAAGTCTGCGCACCCACCAAAATCAGGCTGAGTACATTTCTTACCAGCTGATCCAGACTGAAAACATGGGCGATGAAGTCGATTTGGAAATTGAAGTGCCGCTTCTCCAGATCGGTGGAGAAATACCCCAGACCCTGGCGACTTTCCGCTTTGCGGTGGATGACTTGAAGGTATATCAGGGCCAAAGCCTGCCCATCCAACAGACTTATGCCGTGCGTGTGAATGGTGTAGAAGTGCGCCTGAAGTCAGTGCGGATCACCCCATCTGCCAGCGAGGTGGTTGTATGCTACGATTTCCCCACTCCAGACGCCCCCTTCTGGTACATGCAGCATGCTACGATTCAAATTGGCGAAGGCCCGGAAGAAAGCTATCGTACCTACCGCTATCTGAGCGAAGAGCCGGTTGGGAGCACACAGGATCATTGTGTACAACTTGGCTTCCCCACTGGGAATGCCATGGGGAAGAAGCGCCTGGTCTTCCGAGTGCACAAACTTGTCGTCCCACTGACCATGCAGGACCGCCTGCCTCCAGAACGGATCGCATCTGCCAACCAGGAGCTGGCCCAGTATGAAATCGAGATTGCATCTGCCCCGCCAGAAGAAAGCGACGGCCGTGGTGGTTGGAAGTTTATCCGCCGCCCCAGCGAGGTCTTTGACTTTACTCAAGATCCGACCTTGATCGTCTCGCAGGTCCTGGAAGAAAGCTTCTCAGGACCCTGGGAGTTCTATGTCGACATCCCCGATGCCTCGCTGCAACCCGGACGCCCCACACCAGAGCCGACGCCTGCCCCGATAAGTCTCGGCAGCCAGACAGTCGGCGAAGTAAATCTGACTCTCGACTGGGCTTTCGTAGATGCCAAACGTGTTGCCGTTGGCTATACCGTGCGCGGCTTGCCCGATATTCCTGAAGCGACCGAGTTGCTGGGGATTATGGACATCACTGCCAACCAGGACAATCCACTCCCCTGGTCAGAGGATGGGTCCAGTACAATAAACCGGCTCGAAGAAGAGGCTGAGACCCTGCAGGGAACCTGGAGCTATGTCTTCGCCGAACCGCTCAACCAGCCCGAGGTTGACCTGCACCTGGAAATTACCCTGGACAACACCCAGCGGAATCAAATCATCGCTCAATTTCCATTCCCACCTGAAGCTACTCCTTACCCACCGGGAATTTTCCCGCCCACCCTGCCGGACAAAAAGATTGGGACATTCTCATTTGACTTCACTGCCCCTGTCTATCCCCTTCAAATTATCGGCCCGCTCCCTGCAGTGACTGCCAATGAGCTTGAGATGTGGGTCGAAAAAGCCGAGTTGACTCCCTCTTTCTCAAGCCTCACTCTGTGCTATTCCAAACCAGATCCCGTTGGTAAAGATTGGTGGCTAGGGCGAGCAAGCCTTATAGTCGGAGATGTTGAAGTTCAGAACTCTTCTGCCAGGCTGCTTTATGATCAGGATATCGAAGGAATCAACCAAATTCCTCCAGAAATCAACATGCGGTTGGATAACCATGGTCGCTGCATCAGTCTCAACTTTTTATTGGGACATGCCAACCAGGCCAAATCCATGACCCTGACGATTCCAAGGCTTGAGCAATCGATGCCGGAATCCATTCCCGATGCTGATCTGCTGGCAGCCCAGGAAAAACTCAAAACACAGGGGATCGAGCTGAACTTGGTGACAGCTTCTTCATCTGGAGGCGGTGGCGGCGGTGGGTTTGTATTCACCCAGCTGCCCGAAGGCATGGACCAGAATACAGCTTACGAGCGTCTGATGGAAGCGCTTGGCTATGTTTACTCAGGTCCGTGGGTGTTTACAATTGAGATCCAACTATAATCCGATCTATTCTCTTTATTTAGCGGCTTTGAGCTCCAACACCTCTCCCCCGGTCAACTCACATAGTTCTTGAGGAGTGAGGTAAAAGACGGCGTGCGGTGTGCCGGCGGCAGCCCAGATCTCGGAGTACTGGAGCAAGTCAGCATCCACATAGGTCAGCAAGGCCTGGTTGTGCCCCACCGGTGGTACGCCACCGATCACAAAACCGGTCTGCTGGCGCACGAAATCAGCGTCGGCCTTGCCCAACGGCTCTCCGATCAGGGCTTCAATCTTGCGCTCGTCCACCCGGTTGCCCCCGCTGGCGATGACCAGCACCGGTTTGCCCGAGCGCTTGCCTTTAAAGACTAGGGATTTGACAATCTGACCCACCCCACAACCAATTGCCTGAGCTGCCTCTTGAGCAGTGCGCGTGGACCCCGGCAGCTCGACAACCTGCAGGGTCATACCACGCGCTGATAGGGCATCCTGCACTTTTTGGGCGCTGGCGCTGAGCGGTTTTTGATCCATAGACACGGCCTCCTCGGTTTTATGCTCGTATCGCAATGTAGCTGCTTAATGCGTCCAGCCCTGGCGGCGCATCCAGAAATACATCCCCACCGGCCCCAGAGCCATCATCAACAGAGTCAACACAAATACCGGCAGGCTGACCCATTCCGAAAATGGGGGGTCAGCCGCGAAAAAATTCATCCCGAAGAAACCTGTCAGGAAGGAAAGCGGCATAAAAAATGCTGTGATGATCGTCAGGGCTTTCATAATATCATTGGTGCGGTTGTTGATCACCGACAGATAAGTATCCAGAGTACCCGAAGCCAGATCACGCAGGTTCTCACTCAAATCGTGCAGGCGCACTAAATGATCGTAGACATCACGGTAATACACCTGTGCCTGCTTGTCGACCATACGAAAATCATCGCGTGCCAGTTTGTTCAGCACTTCGCGCTGTGGGCCAATCATGCGTCGAAAATGCAAGGTCATGCGTTTAAGAATAAAGATCTGCTCCAGGATTTCTGTATGCGAATGGTTGAAAATTTCATCTTCGAGCGCGTCGATTGCCTCATCCAGCTTTTCAACCACCTGCATATACCCGGTTGCCAGCTCGTCCACCAGCCGGTACAGTAAGTGATCCGGCCCATTGCGCAAATGGCGCTCGTCGCGTTGGACAGTGTCCCACAGATGCTCGACCGGCTCAAGTTTTTGGTCGTGGTGCGTTACCAGAAAATTCTCCCCCAAAAACACATCTAATTCCTGAGATTCCAGGCTGCCTGTCTGGAGCTGGTTGATCTCCATATTCTGAAATACGATATACAGGTATTCTCCCCAGTCGTCCACCTTGGGCACATGCGTTTCGCGCAAGGCGTCATCGACGGCTAACGGATGAAATTTAAATATTTCAAGCAAAATAGGTTCGTCCTCTTCCGGCGGGCTGTCCTGAAAATCCACCCACAGCAGCCCATCCGGATCATCCAGAGCCTGCCGGTAAGCCTCTGGTTTTAAGTTGATAGTGAGCTGTCCCTCTTTCGCATAATAGATCGATCGAATCATCCTGCGCCTCGCCTGTTTGCACTATTTCTGGTTCTGGTAGAATTTTATCCGATGCCCGGCTTCCAGTGGGACGAAAATCCGGCGCAATAGTTGCACCAGGTCAATAGCAGGCTGCGGTAGAATACTATCAAAGCAAAGTTTATAATACGGCAGGAGCATCATATTGTACACTGTGGCAGTCCAGCGTGATTTTATCGCTCAGCACTATTTGATCGGCGGTGATTGGGGCTCTGAAAACGCTCCCCATTCCCATCACTATCAGGTCGAACTACAGCTCCAGGGAACCCAGCTGGATAAACATGGCTTTTTGGTGGATATTGTCGATATCGAGCGTCACCTGGATGAGCTGATCAGCAGTTACCGCGATCAAACCTTAAATAATCTGCCCGAGTTTAGCAACTTAAATCCCAGCCTCGAACACTTTTCACGCATCTTATGCCAGCACATGCACAGCGGCATCCAGGCTGGTAATATCCTTGCGATCACCATTACTCTGTGGGAGAACACTATCGCCTGGGCGTCTTATCGATTGGAACGCTAAATCATTATGCGGGTTGGCTTGGTCATCTATGGCAGCCTGGAGAATCTCTCCGGTGGATACCTGTACGACCGCAAGCTGGTCGAACAGTTTCACGCGCACGGTGATCAGGTCAAAGTAATCTCCCTTCCCTGGAGGAACTACGTGCAGCATCTGGGCGATAACTTCTCGAAACGGTTACTGGTGCGCTTGCAGCGCCTGGAGGTGGACCTGCTCTTGCAAGATGAGCTCAACCATCCCTCGCTTGCCTGGTTGAACCCTCGCCTGAAACAGGTGGCGCCCTATCCCATTGTATCCATCGTTCATCATCTGCGCAGCTGTGAGGACCGCCCGGCCTGGCAAAACCGCTTATACCAACACGTAGAAGATCGCTACCTGAACAGCGTGGATGGTTTTATCTTTAACAGCCACACTACCCGGCAGGTTGTTGAAAGCCGGCTGGACCGCGCAAAACTTAACCAGGTGCGCTGGACGGTAGCTTTTCCCGGTGGCGACCAGTACTCACCGCAGATTTCAGAGAAGGCCATCCGCAATCGGGCATTCGAACCCGGCCCGCTGCGCTTGCTCTTCGTCGGCAATGTAATTCCCCGCAAAGGCCTGCACTTCCTGCTCGGCGCGCTGAGACAGATCCCCTGGGACCAATGGGAGCTGCGCGTGGCAGGCAGCCTGGATGTGGATGAGCATTATGCACGTGGTATACGCAAATTAGTCGCCATGGAGGGTCTGGTAGAAAGCGTGCGCTTCCTCGACCGCCTGACCCCGGAGCAGCTGGCAGCGCAGATGGCGGAATGCCAGGTTCTGGTTGTCCCCTCTACCTATGAAGGCTTTGGGATCGCCTACCTGGAAGGGATGGGCTTTGGTTTACCCGCCATAGCCACCACCGCCGGCGCGGCAGGTGAACTTATCGCTGAGGACGAGAATGGCTACCTGACGCCCCCCAGAGATAAATATGCCCTGGCGAAGCCCATCCGCAAGCTGATCCAGAATCGCGAGCACCTGGCCAAGCTAAGCCTGGCAGCCCGCACCCGCTACCTGACCCACCCCACCTGGCAAGAGTCGATGACTGGCGCTGTGCACTTCCTGCACAGCCTGGCTGGCCAGCCATTGCCCAAATCTGCCTCTTAGCGATCACCCAGTTATGCTCCCTCCACACTTTACGCCCTCCTTCCCCCGCTACCTGGCCGCCAAAAAAACCGTGGACGACCGCGCCCTGAACGCGCATGTATGGAAAACTTTGCAGGCACCAATAGCCGGACTGCAAGCCAGTCGCCCGCTGCGGGTACTCGAGGTTGGAGCCGGGATCGGAACCATGCTCGAGCGCACAATGGATTGGGGTTTGCTGCAGCGTGCCCACTATACTGCCCTGGATGCTTTGCCCGAAAACATAGCCTCAGCCCGCAATCGCCTGGCGGCATGGGCTGTGCGGAATACCCTCATTTCCTCTGAAACTTCGCAGGATGAACTGCATTTCTCTGGCGCCCAACTCGATCTGCAGGTAAGTCTGGTCGCCAGCGATCTATTTGACTTTCTTGCGCAGCCGCATGGTAGCCAAAAATGGGATCTGATCATTGCCCATGCCTTTCTGGACCTCATGGACATCCCGGCGACCCTGCCGCAGCTTTTTGAGCTGCTCAGGCCAGGGGGATATTTTTACTTTTCGATCAATTTTGACGGCGTTACCCTGTTTGAGCCAGCGATTGATCCTCACCTGGACAGGCAGATTGAAGCGCATTACCACCAGACCATGGATGAACGCATGATCAACGGAAAACGCTCGGGAGATAGCTGCGCCGGGCGGCACCTCTTCCAACACCTGCCAGCAGCTGGGGCGGTCATTCTGGCAGCAGGCGCCTCGGACTGGGTGGTTTACCCTGGCATCAGCGGATACCCGGACGATGAAGCCTACTTTCTGCACTTCATCATCCACACGCTGGACGAGGCGCTGCGCGGTGATCCAGCCCTGGATATGCAGCGCTTGGCTGGCTGGGTCGCGGCGCGCCATGCTCAAATTGAGCAGCACCAGTTGGTCTACATCGCCCACCAGCTGGATTTCGCTGGTTATTACCCCGGCAGCTTGAAACCCTGATCCAATGAACCTGGAGGACATCCCGCGCCTGCCAGGCAGCTACGCGTTGCTCTTGCATATCGATCGCTCGATCGATATGTCCATAGGGCGGCTGGGAGCGTTCACCTTTCCACCCGCGCATTATCTGTATTTTGGCAGCGCCTGGGGATCCGGTGGTTTGCAGGCGCGCTTGCGCCGCCATATTCTCCGCGCCTCACGCCTGCACTGGCATATTGATACGTTGCGCTCCGCTGGGGAACTCGAAATTGTCTACTTTTTACCCGTTTCCCAGCCTCCTGCTCAGCCTGTTCTACGCCTGGAATGCGTCTGGAGCCAGACCTTTGCAGGATCAGCCACAGCCTTTATCCCCGTACCTGGCTTTGGATCCAGTGACTGCAGGCAAGGCTGCCAGGCGCACCTGGTAGGGCTGACTGTCCGGCCCGCATCCATAGCAGCTGCCCTGGCGCAGACTGCTGAGGTGAGCGGCGCGGCTGTCCAGGCAGTTACTACAAGCTGAACGACTACGCCTTGCCTGTGCGCTTCGTTTCCGAGGTACAATGGACGGCGATCTTGTAACTCATCTGGGAGCTTTTAGTTTGAAAAAGTTTATTTCGGATTATGGTTTTCTTATCCTACTGACGGGCGTCATTATCTTACTGGATCAGCTCAGCAAAGCGTGGGTCCGGTCCAATCTAGGCTATGGAGAAATGTGGTCCCCCTGGCCCTGGCTGGCCCCTTATGCGCGCCTGGTACACATCAGCAATACCGGGGCTGCCTTCGGCATGTTCCAAAACATGAGTATGGTTTTCACGATCCTGGCTGTTATCGTTTCAGTCGTGATCCTCTTCTACTATCCGCAGATCTCAAAAGAGGATTGGCCCCTTCGCCTGGCCCTTGGCATGCAGCTTGGAGGGGCAGTTGGCAATTTGATCGACCGGGTTACGATCGGCTCAGTTACTGATTTCATCTCCGTTGGCAGATTCGCAGTGTTTAATGTAGCCGATGCGTCTATCTCCCTGGGTGTCGCCGTCCTGCTGATTGGCATGTGGATGAAAGAAAGAGACATAGCCAAAAAGGCGGCTACCCAATCCGAAGTGGATACCTCCACCCAGATGCCCAATCAAGAATCCCACCCGACCAGTCTACCTCCGGAGGAATAAGCGTGGGCGATCAAATCATCGAGCTTCAATTCAGTGATGGTGAACCGATACGTCTGGACAAGTTTTTAGTCCAGCGTCTCCCGCAATATTCACGCACGCGCTTGCAAAACTTGATCAAAGACGGTCTGGTATTCGTGGATAACCAGGCAGCACATAAATCCGGTCTGCTCATCGAGCATCCCACCACAATCGTAGTGCACATCCCCCCGCCAGAACCCAGCCGTTTGCAGCCTGAAGCGATCCCGCTGGATATCATCTTCGAAAACGATGATCTGATGGTCGTTAATAAACCCGCCGGGATGGTCGTCCATCCGGCTGCTGGACACAGTCAGGGGACGCTGGTACATGCCGCCCTGGCGCACGCCCCTGAGATGGAAGGCATCGGCGGTGAGCAGCGTCCCGGGGTTGTGCACCGTCTGGACAAAAACACTTCCGGGCTTATCCTGCTGGCCAAAAATGACCACACCCATCACGTCCTTCAGGAGCAGTTCCGCCAGCGGAAAGTGCACAAAGTCTATCTCGCCCTGGTCGATGGCCAGCCCCCTTCCCCGGCCGGGCGGATCGAAGCTGCCATTGGACGCGATCAAAGCGAGCGCAAGCAGATGGCTGTCGTCAGCGACCTCAAAGGCCGCGCTGCCATCAGCGATTATCGCACTCTGTCCAAATATGCCGCCCATACCTTGCTGGAAGTACAGCCCCTCACGGGTCGCACGCACCAGATCCGCCTGCACCTGGCTTTTATCGGCTGCCCGGTCGTGGGCGATACAATCTACGGAAAGCGCCACGCCAGCTTGCCCTTGGACCGCCACTTCTTGCATGCTGCCCGCCTGACCATCCTGCTGCCAGGCGAAAAAGAAACGCGCACCTTTGAAGCGCCTCTGCCGCCCGAGCTAAACCAGGTCCTGGAAACTCTTACCCCCATTAGCTAGTCGCACGCCTGCCCAGCGCCTCGCTTCTGGGAATATTCTTATACATGGAGACTGCAATGGAACTCGTCGATTTGCGCTCAGACACTGTCACCCAACCCACTCCAGCCATGCGCGAAGCCATGGAGCGCGCCGCGGTCGGCGACGATGTTTATGGAGAGGACCCTACCATCAACCGCTTGCAGGAGCTGGCAGCCAGCCTGGTGGGGCAAGAGGCAGGTCTTTTTGTGCCCTCTGGGACGATGGGTAACTTAATTGCCGTCCTGGCCCACTGCCAGCGCGGGGATGAGGTGATCCTGGGGACAAAAGCCCACACCTACCTGTACGAAGCCGGGGGTATCTCCGCCCTGGGCAGCGTGCACTCCTGCCAGATACCCAACCAACCAGATGGCACCCTGGCCCTGGAAGCGATCGAAGCTGCCATCCGCCCTGATGATGCTCACCACCCGATCACTCGTCTGGTCACCATCGAAAATACCCACAACCGTTGCGGGGGTGTGGCCCTGACCCCAGAATACACCCGATCCGTCAGTGAGCTTGCTCGCCGGCGCGGCTTGCGCCTGCACGTGGATGGGGCGCGTATATTCAATGCGGCTGTCGTCCAGGGTGTGAGCGCCAGAGACCTGGTGGGTATGACAGACTCAGTCACCTTCTGCCTGAGCAAGGGGCTTTGCGCCCCGGTGGGTTCAGTGTTATGCGGCTCGAGAGAATTTATCCACCAGGCTCATCGCATCCGCAAGCAATTAGGCGGTGGCATGCGCCAGGCAGGCATACTGGCAGCCGCCGGGATTGTCGCCCTGGAGACAATGGTCGATCGCCTGGCGGAGGATCACCGCCGCGCCCGCATGCTGGCAGATGGCCTGCGCGGTCTGCCAGGCTTGGAGCTCGATCCGGCAGTTCCATACACCAATATGGTATTTCTAAACCTGACGGGGGAAGCTGCTGAAGCTCAGCCAGCTCTGGAGGGGAGCGTCTCACCCACCGGGCGTGTGGCAGCCCGCCTGAGCGAATTCGGCGTGCGCGTCGGGGTAGCCGGCAAACTACGCTTTCGCCTGGTGACCCATTACTGGGTGAACGATCAACATATCCAGCAATCGATCGAAGCTTTCCGTGCCGTGCTGACCACGGTCTAAACCTCATTCAACGCGCGTGCGGATCAGAAATTTCGTTGTGGTTTGGCCCTTCAGCAGCTCTGTTGGAGGGCATGTTATAATAAGTTCACAAAATATTTATCGGGCGGGTCAGCGCGGGATGGTGAAGAATCGGTACCAGGGTGCTTCCACACACTGAATTGATTCTGGCAATTCAGGCTTTCGTGTTTCATTCAAAAGCAGGGGCTGTGTATGCGCGCAATACCCTGGTAGCTTACCAGGGTGATTTGTTACGTTTTGCCGGCTTTGTTGAGCGAGCCACCGCCCGCCCGGCCAGCCTGGCCGATTTCTCCTTCTCACAACTACAGGCTTTTCTATCTGCCGAATGCGCCAGCGGCTTACACCCGCATACCCTCGCCCGCCGCCAGGCCAGCCTGTCTGCCTTTAACCAATTTCTAAAGCACCCCATCACCGATTGGGAACCCATCTCGCGTGCGGCGCAAGTCAATCGTCCCCAAAATATAGCCCACAGCCAAACCGAGGGTCTCCATCCTCTACATCTGCGCGCAGTCTGGCAAGTTATGCAGCAAGCCACCCATGCGCGCGCCCGTCGTGATCAGGCCATCCTGGCGCTGCTGCTCGATACCGGACTGCCTGTGCACCGTTTACTGGCGCTAAACCTGACCGACCTGTCCCAGGACTGCCACACCCTGACACTGGCTCAACCATCCGGAAACAATTATCGTATAAATCTTAATTGGGCCGACCAACCTCTACGGCGTTATCTTAAAGAAGGCCGTCCAGAATTGAACCACCAGCCGGATGAGCCGGCTTTGTGGATCAGCCAGGCAGGTAACCGCATGACCCGCCAGGCAGTCTGGCAGGTGCTGCGTGGCTGGGGGCAGCAGGCCGGTCTGCCGTTTGCACTCAGCCCGCGCCTGATCAGCCACACCGCTGCGCAGCGCCTGGCTGCTACAGATCTACCCCTGCAGCAAATTCAATTGCGCTTGGGGCATCAGTCTTCACTTTCTACCTTAGCCAGATTGCGCCGGATTGCCGCGCAATCTGGCTAGCTGTATTCGCCAACCGCATTTGATTGGACCACGATCGCTGCAGCACATCAGGAGATTTGGATGAAAGAAAGCTTCACCCTCCCAGAAATTGACCGGATCGCTCAATCCATCCGCCCCAAATTGATCAACGCTCCGCGCGTTGGCCTGATCCTCGGTTCAGGATTAGGCTCTCTGGCAGAGGCCGTGGAAGGTCAGGTGAAAATCCCGTATGGTGAAATTCCAGATTGGCCGGTTTCGACCGTAATTGGCCACCAGGGGCAGCTGGTCAACGGTACCTTACAAGGTCAGCCAGTGCTGGTCATGCAAGGGCGTGTGCACTATTATGAAGGCTATTCCATGGCCCAGGTTGGTTTACCCATCCGCGTGATGCAGCGACTGGGGATTGAAATGCTTTTCGTCACCAATGCAGCCGGGGCAGTAAACCCGGCTTATGAACCGGGGGATCTGATGCTGATCGTAGATCATCTCAACCTGATCGGCATGGCGGGCCTCACCCCGCTACGCGGCCCGAACCTGGACGAGTTGGGGCTGCGCTTTCCAGACATGGGGCAGGCCTACGATCGCCAATTGGCAAACCTAGCGCGCCAGGCAGCCGATGAATCCGAGATCAAGCTGCATGAAGGCGTGTACGTGTGCCTGGCGGGGCCATCCTTTGAGACCCCTGCCGATCTACGTTTCCTGCGCAACAGCGGTGCAGATGCAGTAGGCATGTCCACAGTCCCCGAAGTGACGGTCGCCCGGCATGGTGGCACGCGCGTTTTGGGCATCTCAGGCATTAGCAACAAGGCCAATCTGGACGGGAACACACTTACCACCCATGAAGAAGTCCTGGAAGCCGGTCAGCAAATCGTACCCAAACTGATTGCGGTCATTAACGGCGTCTTACGCCGGATTTAGGATGAGACGGAGGGCTCCAGTCTTGAGTAGTTAGTACTGTGGATTAGCCCCATCTCCGGAGAGGCATGGAAGAAGCGCTCAGTTTTGTGCGCGCCTTCGAGGCGTGGATATATCTGCTTCTTGGGTTGGGGGGATTGTTTTACATACGTAAATTTATCCTGGCCTGGCAAGAGCTGCAGGATGCGGGGTTTGGCCTGGAACGAGACAGCGCCCAGGGACGATTGAATCTGGCTACAGGGATGCTGGTGCTGATATTGGGCCTGGCGGTGGCAGAATTCATGTTGGTGAGCTTTGTAACGCCTACCATTCCTGGCGCCAATCCGCTGTCTACCCCCACGCTGAACCTTCTGGCGACCCCGACCACGACCCTGCCAGCCTCTGCTGCTACCCTGGAGCCCGGTCAGATTACCCCCACCCCTACTCCGACGCTAACCGGGGCCAGCGCCTGTGAGCCAGGTAGTATTATCATCATCTCGCCCACCGAAGGCCAGACGGTGAGTGAAGTCGTGGAAGTGCTCGGGACGGCTGACATCCTGAACTTTGGTTTTTATAAAATTGAAATGAAACGTCCCGAGGAGAACATCTGGCAGACCATCCTGGCGGGAAATGAAGTTAAAATTGAAGAGCAACTGGGCTTGTGGGACACACGGCGCTTATTCCCTGGCACGTACCAGTTGGGGCTGGTGGTTGTAGACAATGAGGCGCGCGCCAGCGCCCCATGTGTGGTGCAGGTACAGGTAATCGCGACCTCTGAAACCGCTGTGCCCTGAAAATCGCTTATTGGAAAAGGTGACAGTATGCCCGAAATTGAAATCCGCGCTGCGACGGCTGACGATATCCCAGAGATGGCAGCTCTGGACCATAACTACACCACAGAATATGTCTGGCAGATGGAAATCCAGCCCGACGAGAAACGCATGGGGATTACTTTCCAGGAAGTGCGCCTGCCGCGCTCGGTGCGCGTGGAGTACCCACGCCCAATATCCAGCCAGCTTGACGACTGGGCCAGCTGCTCAGGCGTCTTAGTCGCCCTTCTGGAAGGAGAGCCGGTAGGTTATGCCAGTTTGCGATTAGATCTTGTCCCTCGCACAACCTGGGTCACCGATCTGGCCGTCCGGCGGCGTGTTCGCCGCCAGGGGATTGGCAGCTCGCTTATCCTGGCTGCTCAGGAATGGGGGAGCGAACATAACTCTCGCTACCTGACCTTAGAGATGCAGCCCAAAAATTATCCTGCCATTCAGTTGGCGCACAAACTGGGTTTTGATTTTTGCGGTTACAATGATCGTTACTATACCAATCATGATATTGCGCTCTTTTTTGCTAAGTCGCTGAGATAATACAACGGTTTGTCACGCAGGGCTCATGCCAATCCCCTGCTCCAACAAACCATTTTTGATATCCTGGTTCACCGGATCGATTTATTGTTATGAGCGCACTAATCCAAATAGCTCTAGAAACGCTCAATGACCTGCTCACGGCGGGCATTGCCATTACTGCGTTTTCATTGCTCCTATATGCTCTTAGCTTCAATCTGCGCGACCGCGTGACTCGCTCTTTCGCGATCATTATGCTGTGCGTGGTCATCGTTTTCGTGGCCGAGTCGATCGGCAATGTCGCCTCCTCCTCGGAAATGCTCGGCGTTGCCTTGCGCCTGCAGTGGGTGGGAATTATCTTCCTGCCGGCAGCTTATCTGCACCTATCGGATGCTGTCCTGGCGACCACCGGAAGACCATCGCGCGGGCGGCGGCGCCTGGCCGTACGTTTAAATTACCTTGTCGCAGTCGCCTTCCTGATCACCTTACCAACCCTGCTGTTGGTCGGCCCCCTCAACGCCAATGCTGAGCCTGCCCCGCACCTTGAACGCACCCGATTGACCTGGTTTTTCACTCTGTACTATGTGTTTGTGATCGCCTGGTCATGGGTAAACTTTTACCGCGCCTACCAACGCACAGTCGCCAGCTCCAGCCGCCGGCGTATGAGCTATTTAATGGCCGGAGCGTTGGCCCCTGCCTTGGGCTCCTACCCTTATCTGCTCTTTGGATCAGGATTTGCCGCCCAGCACACCTTAATTTTTTGGGCTACACTCACCATCAGTAACCTGTTGGTCTCAGCCTTATTGATTGTCATGGCTTATGCAGTAGCCTTTTTTGGTGTCCCCTGGCCCGACCGGGTAGTAAAACGCCGCTTATTCAAATGGTTAATGCGCGGCCCGGTAACAGCCTCCACGGTTCTTGCCGTAACCACCGTTATCCGCCGCATAGGCACCTCCTTTGGCCTTCCCTATAACCCATTTGTGCCGGTTGCCATGGTTTTCACTGTGCTCATTATGGAACACCTGGTCACTCTCATCGCACCAGTTTGGGAACGCTGGCTGTTTTATGGAAAAGACCGCAGCGATATTGAAATGCTGCAGTCTCTGGAGGAGCGCCTGCTGACGCGCAGTGATCTGCATCAATTCCTGGAAGCCATTCTGACCGCGGTTGCCGATCGTTTGCAAGTACAAAAAGCATTCCTGGCGGGCCTTGGCCCGGGAGGATTGGATTTATTCATCACCACCGGCGGCGAGCTAAACCTGGATCCAGATCAGCTTCCAGAGCAAATACTGCGTGAATTCTCCCAAAACGGACTTAAAGAAGAACTTTTCGCCTGGGGGGATTACTGGCTCCTGCCGCTTTACGACAAAACTCATCTCACCAATGAGCTGGTTGGATTGGTGGGTGTTTTGCGCAAAGCGGACCAGATCCTGGACAGTGAACAGTCGGAAGCACTGGCCATCCTGGCTCAGCGTGCCAGTATGGCCCTGGTTGACCGCCAACGCCAACAACAGGTTTTCAGCACCCTGGAAGAAATGACGCCTCAGATCGATATGATCCAGAGGCTGCGCGCGGCTGCGCGCTACGATGGCAGTGAAGTGCTGGCGACCACCACCCTCGACCTGGATGGGCCTGGACTGACCCAATGGGTGAAGGATGCCCTGACCCACTATTGGGGCGGTCCAAAGCTGACCGATAACCCATTAATGGATTTGAGTATCGTTCAAAATGAAATCATAGAAAACCAGGATAACCCCACCAACGCGTTACGCACGATTCTACGCCAGGCTATTGAACACACACGTCCGGTGGGAGAAAGGAGGTTTACCGCTGAATGGATTTTATATAATATACTTGAAATGAAATTCATGGAAGGCCGTAAAGTGCGCGAGATCGCCCTGCGGCTGGCGATGTCTGAAGCCGACTTATACCGCAAACAACGCATTGCGGTAGAGGCAGTGGCTGATGCGATCGCCGAAATGGAACAGGAAGCCCGTAAACAAGCTGTGCCAGTTAGAGAGGCAGCTACCAAATAGACCATTGTTTATCCCAGGAGATTGGGTTTAATGGTGAAAAAAGATTATTATCGCGAAAATCAAGGGGGGCCTCCACCTATGGATGATTCCTGGTGGGAGGCCGTGATGGCAGAAGACGAAGCTGGCGCTTTACTGCATCCACAAAAATCTGTTGATTCGGTTGGGTATCTCAGCAAGTCTGCTGTTCAACGCCAGTGTATCGAAAACGCATTACTGGATTGGGAAAGAGCCGAGGGCCTTTACGGCATGGACCAGACCATCGAGATGCGCGTTACCGGCTACAATCGCGGGGGCTTGCTCGTCGAAGATGACACCCTGCAGGGCTTTGTACCTATTTCACATCTGGTAGAAATGCCGGAGGATGTCGCCGAAAGCGAGCAAGAAAGCTGGTTGGCTGGTTACATTGATCGGGTGCTGGCGCTCAAAGTCATCGAATGCGATCAGGGTCGCGGCAGAGTCGTATTCTCAGAGCGCGCTGCCTTATCAAAACCAGGCAGTCGCAATGTGCTGCTTAGCAATCTGAGCCACGGTCAGTGCATTCCGGGGACCGTCACCAATATCACTGATTTCGGTGTGTTTGTTGATCTGGGTGGGGTAGAAGGACTTATCCATGTCTCTGAAATCTCATGGGGGCGCGTACGCCATCCGCGCGATGTGGTCAAGCTGGGCTGCGATGTGAATGTATATGTCATTCAGGTAGATCGCGAGCGCGCTCGTGTGGCCTTGAGCCTGAAGCGTATGTATCCCAACCCGTGGGAAACGGCCGAGGAACGTTATCATCCAGGACAGCTGATCTCCGCCACAGTCACCAGCATCGTGCCCTTTGGCGCCTTTGCCCGCCTGGAAGAAGGGCTGGATGGCCTGATCCACATTTCTGAAATCTGTCCGGGAGAAAACCTGGCTTCTCCGGTAGAACTCCTGCAGGAAGGCCAGCAGGTACAGGTGCGCGTGCTGCATGTAGATGGCCCGCGCCAGCGTCTGGGCCTCAGCCTGTGCCTGGAGGATAATCCGGAGCTGGCGCTATTACCCTAGCGCCTCCGGACCGTCAAATTTTAGTCATGATACGAGCGTGGAGTTTGGCCTGCATCGCTGCTGAGGGTGACGAACGTTTCACGTCACCGCACGGGTACTACAGCAGGCAGCGCCAAACTTCATGGTTCGGGTATTGATTCAACCCGGCGAGCGTGATGCATGAAAACCTGGCAGTCCATTTTGTTCGGAGTGTTGTGTGGATTATTGGGAACCGGCATTTTGTATCTGATCAGCCGGCCTGCCCGCGGAGCCCCAATCCGGTTACTGCCTGCCCCATCGCCAGTCCCGCTATTCGTGCAAATCGAAGGAGCAGTTCACCACCCTGGAATGGTTCAACTCCCTCCCGGTAGCCGCTTGAACGACGCCGTACAAGCGGCGGGGGGTTTGTTGGCAGAGGCCGACCCCGGCCAGATAAACCTGGCTGCACCGCTCTCAGACGGCAGCCTGGTGACCATCCCATATAAGGCTGAGTTAAACTCGCCTGCACCGGACGAAACCGATTTCGCTCCCAGCCCTGATACCCGCAGCGGCTCGATGATAGAAACAGGTCTGGTGAATATCAATACTGCCACACTGGAAGAATTAGTAAATCTGCCCGAGATTGGCCCGGTGATCGCCCAGCGCATTCTGGATTATCGGCAGACCAACGGGCCCTTCACGACCCTCGAGGCAATCCAGAACGTAGACGGGATCGGCCCAGTCACCTTTGAGCAAATCAAGGGGCTGATCACCATCAATCCTGCACCTTGATCAGCCTGGCGTGAAAGCCCACTATCATATTCAAATCACCGAAACGGCATTAAGGCCCCATCTCAGCCAGCGGGCGTTACAGTCTGTCGTGCGCGGCAACTTGATGCAGGATGGACTGACCGGTCTGCTCTTTCATCCCGAATACCATTTTGACGACAATCGCTTTCAAGCCGGGGAGGCCTATCTCGCCGCTCAACGCCGTCTGGCCCAATCAGCCCTGTTGGACGGCGACCTCGCGAGAGCCTGGCAGGCTTTCGGACGTCTCAGTCATGCCGCACAGGATTTCTACGCCCATTCCAACTACACCCAGCTCTACCGGGAAGCTCACCCCACCAGCCTGCCCGAAGAAATCGATCCCCTCGATCCACCCATCTTGAATAGCCCCAGGCTGCGTTCTGGGCAGGTACACTGGGGCTGGGAAATCCTGCTTCACCTGCTGCCAGGCGTAGCATATCGCTTGCGCAGCCGTATCCCTGCCGGCACCCATGCCAGTATGAATCTGGATCATCCAGGGCGCGGTCCACGCTTCGCCTTTGCCGTCGAGGCTGCGATCAAGCGCACCGCACACGAATTCAATGCTTTGCTGGAATCTCTGGATGTCCCCTTGCGCCAGCGCTTTTGTGACCGGATAGGCTGAGCTTGATTCGTCAGCTTGCCTGGCTGTTTTGAATCCTATCTGCCAGACGCTTTTCTGCCAGCCCCACATATTCCGGGTTGGTATCATAGCCCACATAGATGCGCTTCGCCGTCAGCGCCGCCAGGCAGGTCGTCCCCGATCCTGCAAAAGGATCCAGTACCACGTCCCCCTCAAAGGTATATAGCTGGATCAAGCGATTAGGCAGCTCCTCAGGAAAGGGCGCCGGATGTCCGATCTTTTTCGCCGAAACTGCTGGAAATGTCCACACACTCTTTGTCCATTCCAGGAAATCTGCCTTCTCAATCGTGCTCACCCGGCCAACCCCACTGCGCTTGTAGGTGTCTTTAGAAAAAACCAGAATATATTCATGCACATCGCGCAGCACAGGGTTCGAGGCAGACTGCCAGCTTCCCCAGGCAGTAGAAGGGCTGGCGCTGGAAGCCTTATTCCAGATGATTTCCCCGCGCATACGATAGCCAAGCTCCACCATCTGGTTGATGATCAGGGAGTGTAGCGGGATATACGGCTTGCGTCCCAGATTAGCCACGTTGATACACGCCCGCCCACCCGGTGCAAGCGCCCGATAGGTCTCACGCCAGACCCGCTCCAATAACGTCAGGTATTCCTCCAGGTTCAGATCCTCATCATATTCTTTGGAGGCATTATAAGGTGGCGACGTGACCATCAAATGCACGCTGTTATCGGGCAGCTCGAGCATGGCCTCGCTGGATTTACAAAATATACGATTCTGGCTGGTCACAGGGAGTTCTGATTCCACGGCAAAGTCTGCCGCATCCGGTTGTAGCCCTTCATACAAACGGCTCTGATAAAAACGGCTGGCATCGTGGCTCACGCGTCCCGGCGTTCCGAAAGCGCTGGTGCCGGTACGCGTGCGTTTTTTATCTTTGTCACCCATGGCTGCTCCCTGATTTTCGGTCGTAGGGTTGATTCACTTTACAGATACGCACCAGGCGCTTCTCAAAGCATAGTATCATTTGGTCGTGCTTTGGGATTTACGCCCATTATACTGAACAACAGGAGAACCTATGGCCTCCGCCGGCATTTTGTCCCGTTATCGCCCTTTTCTAGATCTACCTGCCCACACCCGGCCAGTAACACTTCTAGAGGGAGACACCCCCCTCATCCCCGTGCCCCGTCTGGGAAAAGAGTTGGGCGCCTGTGATTTATGGGTCAAGTATGAGGGCTTGAACCCGACCGGCTCTTTCAAAGACCGGGGAATGACCGCCGCTATCAGTGAGGCGGTGGGGCGCGGCGCCAAAGCTGTGATCTGTGCTTCGACGGGCAATACCGCCGCCTCGGCCGCCGCTTATGCGGCGCGCTGTGGGCTGCGCGCCATCGTGTTGATCCCCGAAGGTCAGGTTGCGGTAGGAAAGCTGGCTGGAGCAGTCGCCTATGGGGCCGAAGTGATCCAGATCCAGGGCTCCTTTGATGACGCTCTGAGCCTGGTGGTAGCGGTCTCCGAGAAACATCCCATCGCCCTGGTCAATTCGCTCAACCCGTACCGGCTGGAGGGCCAGAAGAGCGCTGCCTTCGAGATTTGTGACAGCCTGGGCGGCGCTCCCGACTGGCTGTGCCTGCCGGTGGGCAATGCCGGTAATATCACCGCCTATTGGATGGGCTTCCGCCAATACCACCAACACCTGGGCAGCGGCCTGCCGCATCTGCTGGGCGTCCAGGCAGCTGGCGCTGCGCCGCTGGTGCTTGGGCATCCCGTGGAACATCCCGATACCATCGCAACAGCCATTCGCATCGGGCGCCCGGCGCGCGGCGAGCAAGCCCTGCAGGCTGCCGAGGAGTCCGGCGGGCACATCCTGGCGGTAGAGGATGAAGCCATCCTGAACATGCAGCGCCGCCTGGCGCAGGAGGGCATCTGGGTGGAGCCTGCGTCTGCCGCCGGTCTGGCCGGTTTGGAGCACGCCTTGCGCCAGGGTCTGATCGATGTGCGCGACCAGCAGGTAGTTGCCGTGTGCACCGGCCATGGGTTGAAGGACCCCGACAGCATCACGCGGCGCATGCCCGGTCCGCGCCTGCTGCCTGCACAGCTAGCCTCGCTGGAGCAGGTCATCCTGGGTGAATAAGCTTGCAACTTTTCCGTTTTTACAGCGTATTTGTTTTAAGTCTTAAGTATTTTGGGGATGGGTAGGTGAAATCGGACGGGCGATGCCCGTCCGATTTCACCCGATCTCTCCCGAACTACATAATTCTGCTGTAAACACGAGATGGAAAGGAGTAAGAAAATGACTCAACCAGCACGCAAGTTAGTTCGTTCGCGCAATGATCGCATAATCGCCGGCGTGTGCAGTGGCCTCGGTGAATATTTTTCGATCGATCCCACCCTGGTGCGCCTGTTGTTTGTCTTCACCGCCCTGCTTGGCGGACCTGGATTGATCGCTTATTTGATCTTTTGGGTTGTGGTACCCCTCGAAGCAGAAGGGCAATCCATTATCGATACCAGCCCGGTAGTCATAGACAACCGCGAAGATTGATCTTCAAGGCTCTTGCAGAACGACAATCGGATGGTCCATGCCGGACTGGGCCATCCTTTTTAGTTAGCCATATCTCCAAGGATATGCGTTGAGGTGCGGTGGATCGGCTGGTAGCCCTGGGCTGCCTGCTCATGCGTTGGAATGGAGGCTTCGTCCGGCTTATCAGACAGGCCAAACAGCAGCGCCCCTTGTGCGCCCCAGCGCTGGGCCAGGCTTGCCACCTCATAGGTGAGCAAAATTTCTTCCTGTAAGAAACGCTCCAGGGGTGCATTCTCTTCAAGAGTTCCCATCCGCCGCACGGTCGCCAGATACTCGTTGTGGCGGAAAGCCTTAAAGGGTGTAGGATCGCCTGCCTTGACTCTGGCATAGATATCAGCATGCAAGTCTTGTAACACAGGCGGAAGCTCCTCAGAGCGGCGCTCAATCAGCGCGATAAAACCCCTAAAGTCCTCTATGCTCCCGGACTGGACTGCGCCCAGCAGTTCTTGCAGTCCTACCAACCCACTGCCCAGGATCAGACAGATATAAGCCAGATAATCCTGATTATCGGCTGTGAAGCTGTGGTACTCGGGCTGGTTCAGGCGGTCGTACGCCACCCGGAAAGCCTGCGGGTCGAAGCCTTCTCCTGAACTTTCGGCGACTGTATCCTCAACTGCCTGGACGCGCGCCTGATCGATCACCTGCGCATTGCGCCCGCGCGCCGCCAGGGCTGTCTTATCCAGATCAATCAGCACGGCGGTATGTTCATCCACCTCCAACCCCTGGCGCCTGCAAAAGCCGGCAAACCCCTTTTCACCCGTATCGAGCAGCGCCGACCAGCGATTGGAGAGGTACAGCGTTTGTCCGCTCTCAGTTGTAGCCATCTCTACCAGCGCTGGGGCAGAAGTTTCATCGCCAATGAAAGCCACCCCCGGCAGCCCACTGACCCGACATAAATTGTCAAAGGTCAGTCCATCATTGCGCCGCGTATCGCCAATAAAAACAATCTGCTTTAAGTCTACCCCAGGCGCATGTATGTGCTGGGAGTGCTTCAGCAGCTCAACGACCACCCGGGCATAATCCAGCTCGCTTTTGCGGGGTGCAAGCCCGGCAGGCAGCCCAAGCTGGCGACTGAGCGACTCTAAGCCCGGCAAGTTTGGATCACTCGGATTCAAACTGCGATAAGCTATGCGGTCTGCCAGAAAATCCGCCACACAGCCTTTACCGGTTAACTTTAACATCCCATTTCACCAATCTTCATACAAACTTTTTTCCAGGCACAGAATCTGAGAACAAACCGGGCCGCCCATGTAATGGAATGGGCCGCCCATGATGATCATGGATGGCCCAGTGGTGATGCATATATTTGCGCTGTGTTGGTCAGCCACAAGGCCGTCTTACTTGGTCTGTGCCTGCGCCTCGGCTTCCTTAACCCTCTTGCGGTAAGCCTTGATCCACTGCATGGCGTACTCGTCCCGGCCCATGAGCAAGTCACAGGCCAGCAGGGTGGTGCGGATTTCGGGGACAGTCGGATCGGTGATGGCAGCGGTCATCCCGCGCGCCACAGCCAGAGCCAGGTAAGCGATATTGATGATCTTGCGATCTGGCAAGCCATAAGAGACATTACTGGCGCCCAGGCTCAGGTTCACCCCGAGTTCTTTATGCACCAGCGCCATCGCATCGAGCGTCACCTGACCGGCTTTATGGTCAGCACCCACAGTCAGGGCCAGGCAGTCCACCAGGATATCTTCAGCGGGGATGCCATAATCTCCAGCACGCTGGATCATCTTGGCTGCAACAGCCAGACGATCTGCAGGAGTCACCGGGATACCCGATTCGTCGGTAATCACCCCAATCACTGCCGCGCCATACTGCTTGGCCAGTGGGAAAACCTGGTCCATCATACTGGCTTCGGCAGTTGTGGAATTGATCAATGCTTTACCAGGGTAAATGCTTAATGCGGCTGCCAGGGCTTCCGGATTGGCCGAATCAAAGCACAGCGGTGTGTCCGTATACGCCAGCAGCGCCTCGGTGACGCCGCGTAATAATACTGGCTCATCCGCTCCCGGAATACCTGCATTCACGTCCAACACCTGCGAGCCAGCTTCAATTTGACGGCGGGCATCATCCAGGGCGACCGAGTAATCGCCCTGCGCCATGGTCTCCGCCAGTTTTTTGCGCCGGGTAGGATTAATCCGCTCGCCAATCATGACGAACGGCTGATCCGGACCGATCAAGACCGTTTTCGAACGGTTGGTCAATGTGGTGTTCATGGGTTGTCCAGATGGATGCAGACCTAGCCTAGCAGCTGGCGCACAGCCCGGGTCGCGCTGGAAGCATCCGGCGCGTAGGCGTCTGCCCCGATCTTGGCCGCGTAATCCTCAGTTACTGGAGCGCCGCCAATCACAACTTTAACCTGCTCGCGAATACCGGCTGCTTTTAATGCCTCCACGGTTTTTTGCATATTGCTCATCGTGGTGGTCAGCAAGGCAGACATCCCTAAAACTTGAGCGCCTTCTTTTGCGGCCTGAACAAAGGCTTCTGGTGATACATCAACCCCGAGATCTTTCACCTCGAAGCCCGCGCCTTCCAGCATCATTGCCACAAGATTCTTGCCGATATCGTGCAGGTCGCCCTTGACCGTACCGATGGCAATCTTACCTGCCGCCTTGGTGTCCGCCTCAGCCAGGTGGGGTTTCAGGTGTTTCAAGCCTGCCTGCATGGCGCGCGCCGCGATCAACATTTCCGGAACAAAAAAATCACCTTCTTCGAAGCGTTTGCCGACTTCATCCATGGCTGCAATCAGCGCGTCGGACAAGATCTTGCTGGCCGGGATACCCTCTGCCAGAGCAGCCTTTACACCTGCTTCTACAGCCGGGGCCTGACCATCGATGACGTTTTGGTAGATTTCTTTGAGTGACATTTTCCTCTTCCTTATACTTGTTTTTATGGGGTAGCTGATTGCCATTTATAACACGGGCGATAGTGTTTGTCTACAACCCATGCTATTACCACTGGAAGTTTAATACTTGTAATTCATGCGCGCTGCATCCAGATGCCAGTAGGCAGATTCTTCCTGCAGTACCCGATCCAGGATTTCGTCCCGACTGCTGTCGATTTCATCCAGGAGTGCCTGGCGTGCAGCCTCGACATCACGATCGCGCAAGGCTTCAATGATTTTCGCATGTGTCATTTCCATGGACTTGCCTGCATGGCACATGACCATGAAGCGCGCCAGACGGTCGTGCAGGTGTCCCAACATTTCAGCCAGCACATGATTCCCTGAAGCATCCGCAACCATGCAGTGAAAACGGCAGTTCTCGTCGGTGTACCGGTCGTAAGAGACATCGTCATCGCCCGTATAACCGGTATGTACATGCGCCAGCGTTTCAAGCTGCTCGTCGGTGATGCGCAGGACGGAGCGTTCAATGGAGGCAATCTCCAGGATGCGGCGCAGTTCAAGCATGTCGCGCAGTTCTTTTAAGGTGATGCGGGTGACAAAATAGCCTGAGCGTGGTTTGATGGTCACCAGACCTTCCTGGCTGAGCATTTGCAGCGCATCACGCACTGGAGTGACACTGGTGTGGCAGGCTTCGGCAATCTCCTCTACATTAAAGCGCTCCCCCGGCTTGCGATGTCCCATGATGATTGCCCGTCGCAGGTCCTTATAAATCATATCCTTGGAAGTGCTACCCGGCATCTCTGCTAACATATCTACCAGCTCCTTTGCTTTCGATGATTTTACCATATGATATATCAATTTACAATACATAAGATTTCTGTCTACGGTTTTATTGACTTTAGATATATTAGATGTTATGATAGGTGCGCCATAAGTACATACTAGGTATATCTATCCGTCGAGCTGCTCCGCAACCCATCCTTACCAGTTCTGGAGTTGCGCACTTCAGGGAGAATGTTTCGTATGATCGAGACACACGCTACTCGCATGACCAATGCTCATTATGCTCGCATGGGACAGCAGGAATGTGAGCGCATCCACCTGGCCAGCCTGGAAATACTCGAACGCACCGGCATCGATGTGCACGATAATCAGGCCCGCCAGATTCTGGTCCAGGCGGGCGCCAAAGCCGATGGACTGCGCGTGCGCATCCCTGTCTTCATGGTCGCTCAGGCGCTGGGTACTGCACCCAGCCACCTGACTCTGTACGATCGCCTGGGCACAGTTACCATGCGCGCCGGCGGATACAATACCTATTACGGCGGCGGCTCAGATTGCCTGAACATTCTGGATCATCGCACCGGTCAGCGCCGGCGCCCCGTCCTCACCGATGTGATTGAGGCCGCTCACCTGTTAGATGCTCTGCCCGAGATCAGCTTTGTGATGTCAGCCTTCCTGCCCGAGGATGTGGATCAATCCATCTACGACCGCTACCAGATGGAAGTGATGCTCAATCACACCACCAAGCCGATTGTCTTTGTTACCCCCGATTTCGAAGGCTGCGTGGCTGCCATCGAGATGTGCGAAGCAGTTGCTGGCAGCCCGGAAGCTTTCCAGCAGCATCCATTTGCCACCTGCTATATTAATGTCACCTCCGGCATGATCGCCAACCAGGAAGCTTTGCAGAAGTGCATGTATCTGGCCCGCAAAGGCCTGCCGCAGCTTTATATCCCCCTCAACGCCGGCGGGGTCAACTCGCCCGTAACCACGGCTGGCTGTATGGCCTCCATGAACGCTGGAGCCTTGCTGGGCGTGGTGCTCTCGCAGCTGGTACACCCTGGCGCACCCATTGCCCTGCCCGGCTGGAACGGCGGGCCTTACAACCTGCGCACGATGGTAGGCAATTATGTCCTGGCTGACGAGCAAGGGGTGCCAACTTCGATGGGCAAATACTACAACCTGCCTGTTTTCGGCCTGGGCGGCTCTACCGACTCCAAGCTGCTGGACCAGCAGTGCGGCTTTGAGTCGACCATCAGCCTGATGACCTCCCTGCTGCACGGCGCCAATATTGTCCATGATGTCGGGTTTATGGATTCCGGTCTGCAGGGCTCGCTGCAATTGATGGCCCTGTGTAATGATTATCTGGGCTTTATCCGCGCTGCTACAACGGGTGTGCTGGTCAATGATGAGACCCTGGCTTTGGATGTCATCGACGAGCTGGGCCCTACCGGCACCTATCTGGACCACGAACACACCCTGCGCCACTACAAAGAACCCTATTACTCCAGGCTGGCGGATAAGAACCCCTTCGCAGTCTGGACCAAGAAAGGCGCTACCAGCATGGAAGAACGCGCTGCCCATCAGGTGGATGAGATCCTCGCCAGCCATACAGTGGCGCCGCTCGACCCCGAGATTCAGGCTGCGATCCACAAGATTGTCGAGCGCGAGCAAGCCTGGATCGACGCTCAGCGCTAATTACGCCTCCCACCAGCCCGGGCGCAGCCAGGTGGATTCCACGCACCCACTGCATGCCTCCACACAGCTGGTGAGCCTGCAAGGCCAACTCGGTATTTGATCAAGACAGCCAAAGGTGGTGACCTGATGCACGATGAAAATCCTTTTTTCCTGCGCGAACCCTGGCAGTACGACCCATCCAGCTCACCCAGACCACGCCCGGATGCTGACCTGGGCTTCGCCACGCGCGCCTTGCACGCCGGCTTTCACCCGCTGAAAAATGTGGATCAATTCCGGTCCTTCGTACCACCCATCGTGCAATCCATGACCTATCCTTATCCGAGCTTTGATAAATTCCCGGATTATATCTATGGACGCAGTAAAACCCCCACCGTCAGTGTGCTGGAAGAGCGCCTGGCTTCCCTGGAAGGCGGGGAAGGTGCAGTCTCTGCAGGCTCGGGATCGCAGGCTTTGTTCAACCTGATCTTCACCATCGCCCGTCCAGGCGATAACGTCGTCACCACTCTGAACACATTTGGCGAGGGTTATAAACAGGCCGCCACCATCTTCCCGGAACGCTGCGGGGTTGAATTTCGCTTTGTCAAAGATTTCACCAATCCCGACGCCTGGGATCAAGCCATTGATAAAAAGACGCGCCTGGTCTGGGTAGAGACACCCAGTAATCCTGTCCTGATGGTCACAGATATCGCCGCTGTAGCGGATGTGGCGCACGCACATGCAGTGCCATTACTGGTCGACAATACCACCGCCACCGCCGCCCTGCAAAAGCCGGTCGACCTGGGCGCCGATATCATCCTGCTCTCCCTGACCAAGTTCCTGTGTGGAAATGCCAGCGTTCTGGGTGGGGCAGTCATTGGCCCGGAAGCCCTGGTTGAGGATATCCGCTGGAACACCACCGAGTTCGTTGGCGCCATCCTGCAGCCCTTCGAAGCCTGGCTGATGCTGCAGTATCTGGAGACGCTCTCCTTGCGTATGGAAAAACATTCCTCCAATGCCCAGAAGGTAGCTGAATTCCTTGCCAGCCACCCCAAAATTACGCAGGTCAACTACACCGGTCTGCCCAACCATCCACAGCACGCCCTGGCCAATCGCCAGATGAAGACCGGTGGCGGCCTGCTGTCCTTTGTCGTCCCGGGCGGCATGCCAGCCGCAGCCCAAGTGATGGATAGCGTACAGTTGGTCGTCCATGCTGTGACTTTCGGCACCAGCCGCACCATTTGCATGCATCCGCGCACTATCACCCACGAGCACATGACTCAGGCCGAGCGCGATGCAGCCGGAATCGACGATGGGTTGATCCGCCTGTCCGTCGGCCTCGAGGATCCTGATGACATCATCGCCGACCTGGATCAGGCCCTGTCAAAAATCTAACGCAAGCAGCTTTATTCAGGTGGATGGTTGTGGGTGATTAATCCAAAAAAACTAAAGGATTGAGCTATGGATTTTGCCGAACGCGTCCGCAATCTATCCCCCGAGGGAGCCTATCACATGCTTGCCCGCGCCCAGGCGCTGGAGGCGGCTGGCAAAAAAATCATCCACCTGGAAATTGGACAGCCCGATTTTCCCACCTTTGAAAACATCGTCGATGCTGGCATCCAATCCATCAAAGACGGCTTCACCCGCTACACCCCCTCCGCCGGTATGAAGCCTCTGCGCGAGGCGATCGCCGCCCAGGTGAACCAGCGTAAAGGTTTGCAGGTGAAACCCGGTCAGGTAGTGGTCGGCCCGGGTGCTAAACCGGCTTTGTTTTTCCCCACGCTGGCGCTGGTGCGCCCAGGGGATGAGGTCATCTACCCCGATCCCGGTTTTCCCACTTACCCGGCTATGATTGAAGTAGCGGGCGGCAAGCCGTTGCCAGTCCCGCTGCGCGAAGAAAACGACTTCTCTTTTGATCTGGCTGCCTTCGACCAGTCCATCAGCCCGCGCACACGCCTGGTGATTCTCAATTCGCCCAGTAACCCTACCGGCGGTGTTATGCCTGTGGCGGCCTTACAACATATTGCTCAGGCCGCTCAGGAACATGATTTCTGGGTGCTTTCAGATGAAATTTATGATCAACTGGTTTATGAGGCGCCCGCGCCCAGTATTGCCGCCTTGCCCGGCATGGCAGAGCGCACCATCATCTGTGATGGTTTCTCCAAAGCCTACGCCATGACCGGCTGGCGTCTGGGCTTTGGCATTATGCCCGAAGCGCTGGCCGAGCGGGTAGAGCTGTTACTGACCCATTCCGTAGGCTGTACTGCAAGCTTCACCCAGGTGGCAGGGATCGAAGCCCTGCAAGGCCCGCAGGAGCAGGTAGGGCGGGTGGTGGCTGAATACCGCCGCCGCCGGGATGTGCTGGTCAGCGGTCTGAATCAAATCCCCGGCGTCAGCTGCCGTAGACCTCAAGGCGCTTTCTATGTCTTCCCCAATATTACACAATTGAATAAAAGCGCAGCCTGGCTGGCAGATTATCTACTGGCTGAGGCCGGGGTCGCAGTTCTACCAGGCACCGCATTCGGTAAAAACGGCGAGGGCTATCTGCGCCTGTGCTTTGCCAATTCCATGGCCAATATCCAGCTCGCCTTACAACAGATGGCTGCGGCCATCGCCAGGCTGTAAAATTTTCCCATCACCCAGGAGGGCAGGCTATGATCATCACCAACTACTCCGACCGCCAGACTCCCCAATTCCGGGTGCTGACAGACAGCCAGTGCCAGGAGCTATACCTGGCGACCCTGGAATGCCTGAACCGCATCGGCATTGAAATCCCCAACCCTGAAGCTCAGGAACTGCTGATTAAGGCCGGGGCGCGCCTGGAAGGCCACAGGGTTTTTATCCCCGCACATATCATCCAGCAAGCGCTGGTCACCGCGCCGCGTACTTTCACCATCTGGGGGCGTGACAACCAGAACGAGATGCGCGTGGCGCCAGATCGTGTGAATTTCGGGCCCGGGCCGACCTGTACCTATTTTATGGACCCCGAAAGTGGCGAGCGGCGCCTGGCGCGGCGCGGGGATGCGGGGCTGACCGCCCAAGTGTGCGACGCCCTGCCCAATATCGACTATATCATGGGCCTCAGCCTGTTCTCCGATGTGACCGCCGTGCTCTCGCCGGTTTACGAGTTTGCCGAATCGATCGCCAATACCACCAAGCCAATTCTGGCCTGGGCCTACAAGCCGGAAGTGGTCGCCGATATCTACCAGATCGCTGCGGCCGTGGCAGGGGGCGAAGCTGCCCTGCAGGCCCGGCCTTTGTTTGGTTTCTTCTCCACTTATCCATCGCCCCTGCGGCACAGCCACGAAGACCTGGCCAATATGCTCTGGGCCGCCGAGCACGGCATCACCGTGATCATCCTGGGCGGGCCCAATGTCGGCTCCGATGCGCCCGTTACCGGTGCCAGCGGGATTGTCATCCATCTGGCAGCCGCCCTGAGCGCGGTGGCAGTCCTGCAGCTTAAACGTCCGGGCGCGCCGGTTGTGATTGGCGGCGTGATCTCAGCCATGGATTTGCGCACTGCCCGGCCTGCGTACGGATCCCCGGAAATGAGCCTGTACACCGCCGGGGCTGTGGATGTAGCCCGCTATCTGGGTCTACCCTTTATGGGCACTGCCGGCGCTTCAGAATCCAAAGTCATGGATGCGCAGGCTGCCGCCGAGATATCGATCCAGATCCTGATGTCTGCTCTCAGCGGAGCCTCCCTGGTACACGATGTGGGTTTCCTGGACTGCGCCGATATCGGCTCGCTGCCCCTGCTGGTCCTGTCAGACGAGATCATCGGCATGTCCAAACGCATTCTGCGCGGCATTCCAGTCAATGCCGCCACGATCATGCTCGACCTGATCGAAAAAGTGGGCCCGGGTGGCACCTTCTTGATGGAACCCCAGACCGCCAGCCTGTGCCGCAGCGAGATCTGGAACCCGACCCTGTTGGATCGCAAGTTCTACTCCAACTGGGTCAAGGATGGCAGCAAAACGATGGAAACACGTGTCCAGGAAAAGCTACAGCGCATCCTGCTGAACCATACTCCAGCCCCACTGCCAGAAGGTGTGCAGGCCCAGATAGACCTCATCCTGGCTCAGGCTGAGGCGCGCGAAAACCTTCCCACTTAGATCTGAGAAGTCATTGTGCAAAATATCCCGCACAAGGGTATAAGGCTTGCGCGGGATTTCAGTTAATTTTAGAGCTTGGGTAAAACAATCGTCTGCTGCTTCTGGTACTTGCCTTTCTTGTCTGCGTACGAGACCTCGCAGGGCTCATCTGCCTCAAAGAAAAGCACCTGGGCTATGCCCTCATTGGCATAAATGCGCGCCGGCAAAGGTGTGGTATTGGAGATTTCCAGGGTCACAAATCCCTCCCACTCCGGCTCGAAAGGCGTCACATTGACGATAATCCCGCAGCGGGCGTAAGTGCTTTTCCCCAGACAAATCGTCAGCACGTTGCGCGGGATGCGCATATATTCTATCGTGCGCGCCAGGGCAAACGAATTGGGCGGGATCACACAGATATCGCCCTTATAATCAACCATCGACTGGGGGTCAAAGTTCTTCGGGTCAACCACCGCGGAATACACATTGGTAAAGATTTTAAACTCATCCGCTACGCGGATATCATAGCCATAGGAGGACACCCCATACGAAATAACCCCACTGCGTACCTGGCTATCGGCAAAAGGCTCGATCATGTTGTGCTCGCGTGCCATCTTGCGGATCCAATGATCTGGTTTCAGTCCCATTATTTCTCTCCCTAAAAAAAGATCTCAGCAACGGCAGAATTTTACCAGCCGCTGGCAGAAAATACCGCGTTATACAACTCCCGTTTTTCATCTTCATTCATAAAGCGCGGCCGGGCATAATCTACAAACAGGATGGGCACCAGCTCGGTGCTGATGTAGCGCCCGTCATAAAACACATGCCAATCGATGAATCCCTGGCGCGTCGCCAGACTGATATCGTACTGGTCAAAAAACAGGTTGCCCAGACCGTAATGAATAAATGCACCCGCTTCAAACGCCATCGCCTGGGGCTGGTGCGCCTGGCTGCCGCTCACGATCACCGCCCCCGCTTCTGCCAGGGCGCGGAAGTCCTTCACTTGGTCGGGTTGAGCCTTGTAGGTATAGTATTCAAAATGCTGGAAAGTGGCTACCGGTAAATAGCCTTCGGCGCGCAGGCGCGCGATCTCTGCGGTCAGATAGCCAAAATCGCACGTGACCGCTCCCGGACGATTGGGACCAGCCTGGGCATAGCTGCCGCCCTTACCGTTGCAGCCGATGAATGCCAGGCGATTGCCATTGTGCTCCACCAGATAAGGCTTGCGTGCATCTTCCAGGTTTTCCCCGCCGCCGTAATACGCCCAGCCACGCTCGCGATACAGGTCCAGGGTGAGCAGCATGGCCTCCGCGCCCCAATCCTGAAAATGGTCGCCGGTCAATTCAACAATATCTGTGCCCACCTCTTCTAATAAGGCGATATAACGCGTATCGCTGCAGAAACGCATGCCAGCCTGAACTGGATCCGGGAAGGGACAATTACGGGCAAAAGGCACCTCGTTGCTGACATGAGTGAGGTTGGCGCTGCTCAGCAGCGGGCCAATATCCCGCGCCGGGTATTTAATCCCCTGGCGCTCCATCGCAAAAGCCGTAGCGCGCACCAGGGCAGTCACACCCGTCATGGCCAGTGTGGTCAGCCGGTCGGCGCGCCAGTTCGCGGCCATCGCTAAAGGGGCAAGGCTCTGCGGCCCGTACAGGGCATAGATCGCCTCAGCCAGCGATTCCTCCCCGTGTAAGGATACAGACAGTGCCAGCGGATAGGCATTTAAATCAAAATCCGACTTTAACGGGGATTGCCCGTCCACTTTCAATACTTTCCAGCGCGGCTCCAGGGCCTCAAAGGGGATGATTGCCCAGCTCGGGCGCTGCTTCCAGGCTTCAGTCAATAACTCTGCGCTCGCCAGGAGGCGTACTGCCTGCTCGGCGGGTGGCCCCCAGGCCGCGCTGAACATGCTCTGGGTGCTGGGATCCATCAATAAGGGCAAATTACCCCACGGGCTTTGCCCGGCGCCAGTCCAGACACTGCGCAGAGTCTCGGACGATACACCCTCCACCTGGGTCGGAAACGGAGCCACCAGGGCATATACCCAGCGGCTGATCAGTCGATCATTGCCTGGCTCCAGGCGTAAAATCCCCGCCTCTCGCCCGGCTTCTGCCGGAAGAACCGCCAGCTCGGGCGGAAGAGTGAGGTTTGCCCTGAAAATTTCCGGTAAAAGCGGGTCAACCCATACCGGCAGAGGCCCAGCCGGGTCCACTGTCGCAGCAGGCTGAGTCGCTGCGGGCTCTGCAGGAGCAGCCGGGGGTTCAGTCGCAGGCAGGACCGAGACAGCAGTTTCCGCAGCCAGGGGACGAAAAGGCGTCAGGGTGGGCGCCTGCCCAGTGATTGGCTGCACTGGCTGCCCTGGCAGGGGTAGTTGTTGTAGAACCGGCGCACAGCCCGTGCACAGCAGTATCGCTCCAATCAGAAATCTACTGAGTCGCATACCCATACTCACTGTTCTGTTTTTACCGGTGGCAACCACCCGCTGGCTGCAAAGACGGCTTCCAGTAATTCGATGCGCTCTTCGGCGGTCATCAGCCGTGGGCGGGCAAAATCAACAAATCGTATTCCGATCAACTCCGTACTGAGATAACGCCCATCATAAAATACATGCCGGTCCAGGAAGCCCTGCCCGGTGGGCAGCCCCATATGGTACTGGTCAAAAAACAGGTTGCCCAGCCCGTAATGAATGAAACCACCCCCGAAAAATTCGATCTCCTGGGGTTGGTGCGCCTGGCTGCCGCTGACAATCGCTGCGCCCGCCTGGGCCATACCCTGTGAGTCAGCGATCTGTTTAGGCTGAGCTTCGTAAGTATAGTACTCAAAATGCTGGAAAGTGGTGATCACCTGGTAGCCTTCCGCTTTCAGACGGGCGATCTCGGCATGCATCCATTCAAAATCGCAGGCCACCGCGCCGGGTCGAGTTTCATTGGCTGTGGCATACCCACCTCCCTTGGCATTACAGCCGATAAAAGCCAGCTTATTGCCATTATGTTCGATCAACTGCGCCTGGCGGGCTTCTTCGCGATTGGCTCCCCCGCCGTACACGATCCAGCCGCGCTCTTTGTACAGCTCCAGGGTATAGAGCATGGCTTCCGGACCCCAATCCCCAAAGTGGTCACCGCTCAGCTCGACAATATCCGTGCCGATGTCATCCAACAGGCCGATATATTCGGGTTTGGTGCAGAACACCAGCCCTTCCTGTCTGGGATTGGCTGGCGGGCATTCTTCAGTAAAGGGGATCTCATTGCTGATATGGGCGAGATCCGCTTCTCGCAGGATTGGGCCTACATCCTGACCTGGATAGGTGATCCCCTTACGGTGCATGGTAAAGGCGGTCGCGCGCACCAGCGCGGTCACACCCGTCATCACCACGGTGGTCAGCTTCTGGGGGTCGCGGTTGGTCAGCGGCTGTTCATCGGGCCACACAGTCTGCTGCATGTATTCGACCAGCTCCGGCTCGCCAGCCCAGGAAAAATTGACCGTTAATGGATAGCGCTCTGGCTTGAATGTCTTCCATAACGGGGAAAGACCACCCACGCTCAGCACCTTCCAGCGCGGCTCTAATGCCTCGAAGGACAGGATGGACCAGGCAGTGCGTTTTTCCCAGGCTCGCTTAAGGATAGATTGCACCGGGAGGACTTCAACCACTCCGGTTCCAGGCTCACCCCACAAGGCCGTAAAGATTGCCCGGGTATCCTTATCCAGGATAAAAGAGATTGCTGCAAGCTCATCCGGGGGGGCGCCCCGCCAGACAGCCTGCAAATCACTCAGCGCTACATCGTCGCGCAGGGTCGGGAACGGCGCTACCAGGGCATAGATCCAGCGCGCCGCGGGCTCAACGGTGCCAACCTCCAGGCGCAGCTGTGCATTCCCCGGCTCGGTCGTAAATTGAAATCCCGCTGGCAAGGAAAAACGCTCTCCCATCGCGTCTGGCAGGTAGGGCGCTAACCAGACTTCTGGCACAGGCGTCGGAGCCAGGGTGGGTGGAGGCAGCAGCGTTGGCGTGATAGTTGGTCGAATCGCGGTTTGGGTCGTGGTTGCGGTGCTGACACTGCCTGTTGTAGGCGTAAGGGCGGTGCCTGACTGGCAGCCAGGAAGCAGCACGGCGAGCATTAAAACCACCAGCAGCCAGTGCCATGCTCGTTTGGAGCAGCCCGATAGGTAGCTCACGGCAGGCTGAGGTTTCCGCGTAACTGCAGCTGCTGGCGGATTTCATTCTCCAGCGAGGCTGCCTTTTGCTCCAGCCCGATCAGCTCATCCACCAGAGGCTGCCCAGGCTGCAGGTTTTCCAGGCTGTTCACATTGATGCGCACGTTCAAACCTGAGCCATTTAGCGCCGCTCGCGCCAGGGCTGCGCCGCTGGCGCCATCGCTGATGGCATTCAAATTACCTGCCGCGATCACCTGGCTGGCCAGGTCCAGCACTTCCACAGCTTTCTCAGCTACCCTGAGTGGCGCCTGAGCCGCCCCGAGTGTGGCGCTCTCAATCGCCGCCTTACGTTCAGCCTGCTGTTCAGGTGAATCCTTCGGCAAGCGGAAGGCATCCATTACAGCCTTAAAGGCCTCGGCATCCTGCACCACTGCCTCCTGCAGGTACGCCCGCAAACTTTCGGCGCGTTCCAGGACAACTTGCATTTGAGCATCCACCGCGGCATATTTTTTCTTTCCAATGGTCAGACGCGCCACCATGGCCACCAGAGCAGCGCCGGCTGCCCCCGCATATGCCGCCGCCGAGCCGCCGCCCGGAGCAGGCGTGCCATCTGCCAGCGCATCCAGGAAGTCATCCGCAGCCGCGCCGGAGGCTGCACCACCCGTTTCATTTTTCGCCTGCGCCGCAGCAAGGCGTTGTTCCAAAATCTGTTGCGGCTCAAACTGGTCGAGCTGTAAATACCAGCGCGCTGCTTCCACCAGCGCCTCCTGGGGGATCAAACCCACCAGTTCGCTGTGATGAATGGTCACCCCATAGCGTTCTGCCTCGCGCCGGATCAGCTCTACCACGCGTGCCAGCGGCGTGCGGCGGAAATTCGTCAGGTTCATGGATACCTGCGCCCGGCCTTCCACCAGCAGCCCCAGACCTTTGACAAACCGCAGCCCACCCGAGGAGTGGCGTACTGCTTTCGCAATCTTATCGGCAATGCTGACGTCGTCGGTTGTCAGATACACATTAAAGGCGATCAACGGCTGGCGCGCGCCGATCACAGTCGCGCCAGCCGGTCCCACACGGCATGGACCAAAGTCCGGCTCGCGCTCAGGGTGGGTGGCGATCTCCACCCTTAATGCCTCATACTGCCCGCGGCGAATATTTTCAAGATTGGTGCGCTCCGGGCGTGTGGCAGCTTCTTCGTATAAGTAAACCGGGATCTCCAGCTCGCGGCCCACTCGCTCGCCCAACTTGCGCGCCAGCGCCACACACTCCTGCATGGTCACGCCCTGGATCGGCACAAATGGCACCACGTCGCTGGCCCCGATGCGCGGGTGCTCTCCCTGGTGCTGGTCCAGATTGATCAACTCACCTGCTTTGGCAATCGCCCGAAAGGCAGATTCAACGATTTCATCCGGCGGACCCACAAATGTCAACACCGTGCGGTTATGGTCTTCATCCGAGTGCTGGTCCAGCAGGGTTACCCCGGGGACAGATTGGATCGCCTGGCAGATCGCTTCTACCACCTCAGGGCGGCGGGCTTCAGAGAAATTGGCTATGCATTCAACCAAAGACGTGGTCATGCGGGGTACAATCTCCTTCGACTATTTTCTTGGCACTGTTGTTGCACTGTAGACGTAGTGTTTGGCTTATCCACCAATACAGTGCGCCGTTATTATACCGCCAGGGGTTGTCAGGCAAGACCCAATCCTCCAAGCGATGGCGGTACACCCTATACCGGGCCATCATTTATTGGTAGAATTCTTTAAGGTGACTACACAGGCCTGTTCATGAGAAACCGCTCACGGCTTCACATACCCACCACGCTTCTGGGAGTCTTTCTGGTTCTTATCAGTCTTAGCCTGGCGTGCGTTCGTTCCGGTCAGGATGCCTCGGGCTCACTGTGGAGCATTTCTGGCCTGCGCCAACCTACCCCCACTCCCACTGTGCCTGGCCTGGTGCTCGCTGGCAATTATGTACCCACCAGCCCCCCCGGCACGCCTGGTCTCACCCCCACACCGGATGACCCCCATCCCCTACCCCTGATCAGAACCGACGCCCGCCAACATCAGGTGCAAGCCGGC